>Ga0213866_10000546_pt1 | contig 29930 bp, 47 predicted proteins | sample PICome_11_FD_160079 | JGI IMG/M metagenome (GOLD analysis project Ga0213866, IMG submission 160079) | Coastal seawater microbial communities near Pivers Island, North Carolina, United States - PICO284 | ecosystem: Environmental > Aquatic > Marine > Coastal | place: USA: North Carolina... | reverse complement strand
TGGATAAATACAATTCCGCCGTTTCGTTGCGATAATTTTCGGAATGAAGGGTTTCGTTCCCGTTAGAGATGACTAAACGCAAATCGCCTTCGGCATGATTGAAAGTGTTTATGAAACAATGCAATAGCCCCGTTTCGTTGAAAAAGGAAGTGTTTCCTACGGAAGAGGGATATTCTCCCCAAAATTGGAACGAATGTAGCACCCGTTCTTCGTGTTCATAATTGACTTCAAGACCTTCTTCGGAAGGGGTGATGACTTCGGCACTACCGACGCAACCTGCGAGGAAAAGGAGAGGAATGATGAGAACCGTCAAAGCCTTCATTTATTCACCTCTAATAATTTCTTGATGAAAACCACTTTGTAAGCACGATAATTCGTCTTGACGCAAGTTTTCACCTTCCAACAATTTCTTGGTTAAGCGTTGCACCTTTTCAAAAAAGCGAGCCTCGGCGTGGTGTTCTTCCACTAACTCTTCCAAATCGCCATTTTGTCGGTTCTTAACACGAAGAAAAGTCAAAAATTGTTCCATCAAGGTATCAGCAATTTCGGATTCCTCCATGCCCTCTTGAAAGAAAAAGGCACACAGGTAAAGAAATTCCACATGGTAATGAGAAGGTAGCAAAGAGCAATACATTTCCACTTGCGACCAATGAGGCCACAAATCCTTGAAAGAATCCCAATCAATGTTTTCCAAAGCGTCCGTCGGAATCATCATGGTGAATGATTCATAGAAGGGGTATAAAAACCTATTCACAAGAATGGATAGCGGAAAGGATGGTTTCTATGAGGGCGGGAATGTCGGCAGAATCGGTAGCATCCATTTTCTCATTGACGGCGTTGATAACCTTCGCCATTTCTTTATGCAAACCCCATTCTTCCATTTGCTTAATTGTCAGCGTCATTTTTCCACTTCCATTTCACGCATCCTTGCTTCGTTGGCTTCCATCAACATTTCCAACATGAAAGAAACCATCTTGGAATATTGTCCGTTTTTGATAACATCGGAAATCCACTTTTCCGCCGCTTGCAGTTTTTCCTTCGGGTGCAAATAATCCACGGGTTTCATCGGAACCGTCATGTTATTCATCCTCCAAAGGAAGACCTGCAACCCACTTTACCATTTTTCGCTCATCATCGGCTGAAACCGAATAGATACGAATGTTGAAGAAATCACCTGTCGGCAAAATCTCAATGTGGGCTACGGTGTGGTCGTCGTTTCTAATCCGAATCAAATGAGGTTCTTCGTCCACAATTCGGAGGTTTTTCACTTTAATGTAATCTTCAAAATCTTCGCTCATATTTTCACCAAACCTTAAATGCAATCACTATGGAAAGGACAACGGCTAACGATGATGCTACCGTGCGGATTAGAGCCATTGTGTGTTGATGCCGCTTTAACAAGGTATCTTTCTCGGCAAGGGCGGCTTCATAGACACCCCACTTTTTGTCAATGTATTCCATCAATTCAATATCCATTCAATCACACCCTATCAAAGAAAACCCAACGGGTATAGTCGGGGTCAATCGTTCCATCATGTAGTGCCTCAAGATAGGCATACAATTCATCAAAGGATTCAAACACGAAATTGTGGTTTAGTTTGCCTCGCAACCACATGGACATACGAGCCTTTCCGCCTTTGTGAACAATGAGCGTGGGCTTTCTATGCCTCAAGGCTTCAAAGATTTCGTCGTAGGTTCCGCAAATGTGAATATCGGGGTCAACATACGCAATCAAGAAATCAGCGACTTCCACCATTCGCAAGTCCACAAGCACGATTTCCTTAGCGATATTTCGCAATTCATCCCACCGTTCCAATTCAACGAGTTTCTTAATCATGTCTTTTTCGTCGCCAATTTCATTAAACTTGCATTGGGAAACGGGTTTGTCCGTAGGGTCAAGAACCATGACACCCAAAGACTCAAGCAACGGAGTAATCTTTTGTCGCCAAACAACGCCGTCATCATCGGCATGGTCAATTGGCCCGGCAAGATAGGCACGATGGTTGGTTAACTTGCCTTTGGATAAGGGCAGTTTTTCAGCGTCTTTTTCTAACAAGTCAAGGACTTCGGAAACCTCTTCGTCGGATTCCAATTCTAACGACTTGTTGATGTTAGATGACTTCTTTGCCGTCGGCATGATAGTCTTTTGGGGCTAACGGGTATTTAATCGTTAGCACTACGATAAGATACATCAATGGCGGCAATCGTTAGGTATAGAGAAGTCATCATCAAGGTTGAAGCCGCAAGGAAAATTACCTCGGTTTTGTCCGTTTTCCACATAATGTAAGCCGAACCGATGGTTCCAATAGCACCAACGACGATTCCTACACCAAAAATCGTTTGCTTATATTGGTCTAATAAAGAACGCATGATTATCCTTATCCGTTCTCGTTATCTAAGGTTTGTCCAAGCCACAAGAAATGCAAACGAAATGGTTCAAGGCTTGAAATCGGTAATCATGGGTGCAGTTTTGGTCAATCAATGCCCTAATTTCCATAATGGATTTCAAAGTCAAAACCCATTGACGGCTATCCAAAGGATAGTTTTTCATTTCGGAAGATAACTCCCAATAGCGAGAAGATAATGCCTTCAAATCCATACGGTAAGATGGGTGCAATTGTTATCTATACCTTACGCTTCAAGACCTCGGAGGTATTGTAATCGTATTCGTTTTGTAGCCATGTTCGGGCTTTAGGACTCAAGGCTTCTTGGAACGAAATGTTTTTTGCCCCTTTGTATTTCATGGTGTGGGAAGACTTGTCAATGATGATAGCACTTTTGTCAAAATGATGCAATTTCTTAAACAAACCTTGTGTTGTCGTTCTCATCCAACGCTTTTTACCAAATTGGTCGGTAAGCGATTCAATCACCCATGATGCCTTTTTCGGTTCATCCATGTTTCTCAAAATGTCCCAAATTGCACACAATTCCGTGGTATTGGTCGTCCCTCTTCGCTTTTTACGATATTTCCTATCGTTTTCGGTAGCCTTTCTTCCTAATGAGGAAATATTCATTTGTCCCTTCGCACGGCATTCAACATTACAAAAGAACAAGGGTTTAGAAGACCTCGTATGCTTGATTTCATTATCGCAAAACAGACAATGGGTGCGACCGCCCTCTCGTTGCGCCATGAGGTTTATTCTTTGCTACGGCTTGATAAAGGTTTCGTTTTGAAAATTAACCATGTCGTAAGGATGCCGATTGTGAACGGTAGCAAAAGTGAAATTTTGTTTTCTTCACTTTCAAGATTTTTTGACTTCAAGACCTCAAGGGCTTCATCGTAAGAGGAAACAATACCTGCGGACAACATTTCTTCAATTTGGGATAATGCCTTTCCGATTTCAGCACCTTGTAATCCTAACTCATCACGGACTTTGAGGGCAAAGGATTTATCCCGCTTCCCAACCTTTTCCTTTTTGTCATTAACCGATTTGGTAATTTCTTCAATTTCAAGAATTCTCGCCGCCATATCTTCGTCATGGTCGCCCATTGAGTCCCCATACACGACCTCAAGCAATAAAGGAAAATGCTCGGAATTTCCCATTTCCGCTACTTTGAGAGGCTTTTTCATTTCCCAAAACTTCATCAAGTGATAACGGGTTGTCCAACCAAGTGATTTCAATTCCTTTCGGGAAAACTCAAAAGGCCCGGTTTCATTGTTGTAGCGTTCCAAGATAATTTGTTCACCTACCTTATCATGTCCATAGTAAGTGTGGAATTGTCCTTTCCATTCTGCCGTTTCGGGTTTAGCGACATCGTGGAATAACAACGCCCAACCACCCAATTCGGTTCGGGTTGGTAGTTTCGTCCATGTTCTAAAGGCTTTGATGTAGTGATTATACACATTTCCTTCGGGGTGATATTGTAAATTGTGTTCGTATTGCTTCAAATCCCTAAATTCGGGCATGAGAGTAGGCAAGACTCCCGTTTCCATCAAAATTGTGAAACCTTCGGGATAAAACAACACTTTTCCGATTTCGTCACGCAAACGACGGGCGGATAGGGTCGGAATAAGGTCTTTGTTTTTGACAATGGATTCGTAAGTTTCGGAATCAATGGAAAAACCGTATTTGACGGAAAAACGAATGGCTCGGATTATCCTTAGTGGGTCTTCTTGGAATCGGTCATCGGGATTTCCTACGGTTCGGACAATACGATTTTGTAAATCTTCTAATCCACCGTGATAATCAATGATTTCGCCATCTTCGGTTTCTCCTAATGCGTTAATAGTCAAATCCCTTCGCATAGAATCATCGTAAAACGAATCGGCAGGGGTCGCCATAATGTCAGCACGGTTGTCCCCATATAATTCGGAACGATAGGTCGTGACTTCCATGACTTCGCCACTTGGGGCGGAAACTAACGAGGTCAAAGCCCGATTGAATTTCTCGGCTTCGGGGGACAACACATATTTGAAACCAATCGGATTTAAGGTAGCAATAACTTCTTTGACTTGAGCAGGCGTAGCATTGGTTCCAATGTCGTAATCTTTGGGTTCAAGACCTAAAAGGGAATCACGAACCGCACCACCAACAAATAAGGCTTCATAACCTGCCTCCGATAAGGCTTGCATGATGGTTAAGGCTTCTTGACGAGAATCCATGACTACCACCTAAAAATAAGGGTTGCAGGGTCGGTTTCAACATTAGAAACAGGTTCTAAAACGCCTTCCATTTCACCATAACCTTTCCTTATTTGACCGTCGCTGAAAATATCACGGAAAAATTTGCGACCTGCTTTGTAAGGAATCATGGTAATTTTCAATTCCAAACCGTCCCAATCAATATCGGCTTGGGGAAGATTTCTTTTGAAACCTGCGGGTGGGTCGGATAACCATTGTTCTAAAAATTGGATAACCATTTCTTCACGCACGGGATGGGTTGATTCTGCAAAATAAGGGTTTTTACCTTCACCGTATTTGTTTTCATACATCTTTCGGTATTCCGTAGCCGCCATTTGCGCCTTACGAGCCGACCATTCGCCTTCGTCGCCGCCTTTGTTGCCTTTCAATAACTTATTACGGGCTTTTTGACGAAGGGACGGGTCACGGTAAATCTTGGGGTCGGGTTGGTCGGTAAAACGAGCATTGGAACCTGTTCCCTCAATGGCTTCAAAGACTTCGGAACGATATTTCGCCGTCTTTTTTTCTATGTCGTCGGGTTGTTGCGAAAATTGCTTTCCTTTTGCCGTATCACGGCGTTTCTTAGCACTTGTTTCTTGGTATTCTTTATCTGTTAAGGCTTCCCTCGCTTTACGAGGCAAATAACGCTCTCCTGTGGCTTGACTACCTTGTGTGGACGGTTTTCCCGACTTGGTTCCCCAATCTTCCTTTGTCCACTTATCTAAGGACTTTTGGGCGGGGGATTTGGCTTCAAATTGAACCTTGTTTCTTGGTAGGGAACCACCGTTGATGTTGTTTGTATTGAAAGGCCATTTTCTAACCCATTTCCCTTGTTTTGGAAATTCTTTATCGTCGTAGTCAAACATTAGATGTTCAAGCCAAGCGTCTTCAATGCCGATTTCGGGTTCCACTTCCACAATATCAACCATTTCTTGAATCAATGCCGTTTCTTCCACTTCTTGTTGAGTTAATTCCCTTTCGCTCCATCCTGTGGTCTTGTTAATCCAATGGATAGGGCTTTTATTGATTTCTTTCATTGTTTCTTCGGTAAATGGGACGGGGTATTGAATAATGACACCTGCAACGAGGTAAGGCAAAAGCAATTTGTTATCATTGTAAAGAGGATTTCTTCCATTGAAAATACCGGGTCGTAAAGGCCAATAATTGTCTAACATGAACAAGAATCCCCCCACCTTTTTTTGGGTAAGCAAAGCGTGGACTTTTCCTTCTTGGTAGTCGTAATAAAACATGACTTTTTGTGGTTCGGTTGCTTGAGGCAAAGTCATTTCGGAAATGTAAAATGTGGGGCGAATGTATTGACCTTGCGAAACCATGAGGTCTTCCACCATATCCGTTGAAATCCGTGGGCGATATAGGTTTCGGTCAATCCAAGTGCGAACCAATGGAACCATGTCTTTTTTCTTAGTGTATTCAATATCAATGGTTTGTTCCCATTCACTATTGCCTTGACGGAAGTTATTGCGGGGGAATATAGCATCAACATAGTCGTATTCTCCGCTTCTTTTGTCAAATTTGGCGACGGCTACCCAATAACTTTTCGTATTAGCGGTAGGGGTTGCCGTCCAATCGTGGGCATTTCGTTTTCTTGCCCAACGAAGATATTCGGTTTGATATAGGAAAAAGGTATGTTCATTGTATTCAAAGACACCTTTGCATTCGTTTTCTTGAATGGCGACAATATTCGGACTCCATTCAAAACCTGCATCGTCTAAAAACTTGATGAAATCGTATTGTTGGAACCAATCTTTCTTTCTTTTCTCGGTGAACCATTCAATGGGTCTTTTTCCCGTTTGTTTCTTGTGGTCAAGCAATTCGCTATGTAAATCTTCAAAGTCAATAGGTGCGACTTCGGCGGCAACAATGTCCGCTTCTTTTTTTTGGAAAGGCGTAGGACGCCTCCACACGACCCGACTTACGGGTTTAGGGGGTTTTGCCCATTCCGCTTGGTAATCCAATCCCAAGTCCTTCAACATTTGACTTGTGGTGTCAAGATGGGGTTCGGGTTGTCCTTCGGTGTAATATTTGTCGGCTTCGGGGCTATATTTTAGGGTTTGATAAGGAACCTCAAGAATTTGTTCGGGGAAGCCTGCCGTCACGAAATAATCTTCGTCTTTGATATAAGGTGCTAATTTTTGTTTGAGTCCTTTCGTAAAGTGAGAAACATTGAACACAACAGACAACAATTCGCCATTTTTGGCTTTTTCAACCTGTTTCTTGGCTTTTTCGTTGTTGGGATATTTTGAAAGGACTTCTTGAGGTTTCTTGAGGTATTCCTTAACTGTTGATTGGTCAGCAGGTTTCACTTCCACTAAGGTAGCGTCCCTTGCGATATAATTTCCACCCATTTCAAGTGGAATGTCCACCTTGACACCCATTGGAGCATCTTTGAGTCGCCAAATAGGTTTCAAACGCAATTCCGAACCCATTTCCATTTTAGTGATGAAATCACTAAAGCCCACATCTTCCATCATTTTCTTAAATTGCGGAGGGAGAATTATGTCTTTCTTTTTCGGTGTTGACGGTCTTCCTTTCCAAACACCCCTCATTTTGCCCAAACCTAACCGAGAATTTTCAAGGGATTCAATTTCAAGAGTTTCAAATCGGTTCCTATCAATTTTAGGGTCATACCACGCTACACCTTTTCCTTCGTATTCTAACTCTTCATCATTACCATAAATGTGATTTCCCTTGTATATCAAATGTTTGTAAGGATTACCACTTACACCTACTCGGTGATACATCCCACCCTTTTGTTTCCGAAGGTATTTGGTAAAGCCATTAGGCCATTTCAATTCCATTTCATTCGGTTTGATGATGACTACGGGATAAACACCATCTCGTTTCCATGTTTTGCCCCCAACCCCGTCTAACTTTCTTTCAAGATACCACAATTTCCACGGAACCTTGTGGGCTTCCAATTGAGGTCTAATTTCATCCATCATGTCCTCGTAATCTTGAGGATTCTTGAGAACAAATTTTTGCTCATTTTTGACTTCAAGACCTTCGGCGGATTTGGACACGGTAAGGGAACCTTTCAAACCGAACCTTTTCTTGTAATCAGCAAAAGAGGCAGATAACGACGGCTTATTCCACAAAATCCACCTTGATAACGAACCTGCCGTGGTAGGGTCTTTCCAATCTTCCTTCGTGGAGGTTTCAAATCCGCCACCATGACGCTCAAGGTATCGTTCCATGCGTTCCTTATCGCCATGCTTGGTATAATCGCTTGCACCTCTTTGTCCGAAATGCGTGGTTTTGACTTTCTTACCTTCGGCGTCTTCAAAAACCGCCATCAGTTTTTTTTCGGGATTAGAGGAACGGCTAACGATGACCGATTCAATCTTGGATTTTTTGCCTTCGGCTTCTAAGGTGGAAGCCATTATACTTTTCCCGAATCACCACTTGCTTCTTTCAAAAGTGCCGTTTTTCTTTTAAGCAACAAACGAGAGGCTTTCGCTAACTTATTTTGGTTCTTGGATAACAAACCACCTCTTTCGTAAGCATTTCGGTAATATTTCGGTTGGTTAGTGAACAAGTTTTTTACGATGGGTTCATTGAAATCATCAATAGTTTTAACGCCTTTCACAAACACCTCCATTTTTTGGAAGTCGGTGAGGTTGTAATACCTGCTCTCGTCATAATAGCGGGAGATGATTTCTTCACTATAAACAGAAATGTCGCCGTCCGCATCCATTTCATCGTCGGCTAACTCTTCAAATTGCTTTTTAGTGAAAATATTCTTGAAAAAGTTGAAAGGCGGTTTGTAAATGCCGTATTCATAACGATTATGGTTTAGGTTCCTAACTTCGGGAATCATACCACCTTGTTCGGTGACAACGGCTAACAACAACGGGTCTTGAACCTTGTAAAATTCTTCTATGGACGCATTGAAAGCATTTATTCTTCGCATAGTGAAGTTAGCAGGGTCAAGCAAAGCCAATCGTTGATACACCTTGAAAGGTTGTTCTGCCGTCCACGAATCACCCATTCCGGGGCTGATGATGATACCATTTCTATCATTCATAATGTCGGCAGGTTTCACTTGTTTAGAAGAATCATTGGTTAATTCCCAACGAAACAATTCGGTCATAGAACCCTCTTTCTTGGCTCCGAAAATGGAATAACGGTGGGTATAGGTAGGGTCACGGCCACGACGCTTGTTCTTGATTTTCAAACGGAACGGTGAAAGTAAAGGAGTTGATTCAAAAACACCCATTTGTTCCAACATGATTTCGGAAGGGTCAAGAGCATAACGAGGCTTATACATGGCGTTCATTTGGTCACGGACTTGATTGGTGACAGTTTTACGCTTGCGACCATCATAAGATTCGGTAAGGAGGGGCAATTTACGATAGTTAATGGAACCATCTCGCTCGTATTTAATCGCAAAATAGGTGTCTTGAAGTTTAGCCCCATATCCACGACGCTTGTAAAAAGACCAATCCTCTAATTTGAATAATGCCCAATGCACCTCATCGTATTCAAAAATACCTTCGGAGGCTATATTACATTCTGAAGTGTTGTAGGAATTTACTTTATCACGAAGGGTGCGAGCCAAAATGCCTGCATTAACGACGGTTTTCCCACTTGTTTCCTTTCCGAAAATTTCGGACATTTTATCCTCAACGGTTTGAGGAATCTTTTCTTTTGCTTCTTGCTCAAGATTCAAAGTTTGGTAATATGCCGTCAAAAGGTTAGATAGCATGGTTTCGGGGTCGCACATAGCCTTTTCTTCGTCCGTCTTGGGTTCATTCCAACGGACATTCAAAGGTGGTTTAGATGGCGTAATGGTTTCGGCTTCAAAGGAAACATCGTAAAACCATTCCTCGGCACGGTTGCCGACTACGGAATATTTGAAGGGTTCAAAACCTTGAATGGCGGAAGACTTCGCAATTTCGGTAGGGCTATAATCTTCAAATTCTTGGTCGGGTTGATATTCGGAGGCTTGAATCAAATTCGTTTCACGAAGGAAATAATAACCAAGTCCACCCGCAAGGAAGGTTCCGATGTAAGGTAAAACCTTAGATTTCAAAGATTCATTGGATTCATCACCAATTTCCATCAGCCCTGCACCTGCAACAAAGGTGGCCGCACCGACAAGAATGGTGTCACGGATTAGACCCATGTATTCCTTTGTGATTCCCCGTTATCTAAAGGTGTTGATTCAAGACGAAAGATAGCCTTCGTCCTACATCAGTTTAGGGACTACTCCACTTGAATTAAAGGCTTCGGTCTTTTTGGGGTCAAAAGATAGCCTGCTAATCCATAAACAACATCTAAATCTCTCACATCATGGTGCTTCCGCCAAGAATGGCGGCAACCATAGCGGAACCAATACCCATCATCCATTGAACGATTTTCTTTCCCACACCATTCAATATTTCTTGTGTCTTTGTTTGTTGCTCCGCCAAAGCCTTAAATTGTTCATCAGCACGAATTTGTGCCTCCATAAGACGATTTAATAAATCATCCTGTTTTTCATTGGTATTCTCTAATTGAGAAATACGGTGGTCTTGAAGAACATCAATAGTTTCGTCCGACATATTAAAATGTTGGTGTTTTGACTATCTAATTTATGACTTCACTTCTTTTTAGGAGCAGTTTTCAATTCCGAAACTTGCTTCGTAAGACTTTGAACCGCCTCCATAGCATCATCAAGCCGAGTCCCTAATTCAGTCATGCGAGCATCTTGAATCCCATCGGTAGCGGCTTGTGAAACTGCATCAAGATGTGGGTTTCGTTCCATATCTGCTTCGTGTTTAACCCGAATTGCATCCATGTCCCTTTCGTGTTGCGCTTGCGCTTCGTAATCTTGTAATTCCGCTTGCTTTTCTTGATTCCAAGTTTCAATAATTTTCGTGACAATTAACAAGGCAGGCCCACCAATGATGGCGAGAATGGAAACATAATCTTCCGAAGAGGAAAGATAGGTGGGGTCATAAGCCGTTAAAACGAAGAAACCAACCGCAAGCATAACCCAAGCATAAACAATCATCAAGCCTGTTTTGCTCATCATTTTGTCGTTGTTAGACTTTGCTTTGGGTTGCATGAGTCATACTTGACATTTCATCTATCTATACCCTTTGGTTAAAAGTGCATTCATGCCTTTCGCACAAACGCAATCGCTTCACGGGCTTGTTCGGGGGTCGCTTGTTCCAACGGAATACGCTCACCCGATACGAGAATAATGATGATTTCTTTCACGACTCATCCCATTCCCGAATTGCTTCCGCATTGTTTTGAATAACCTCGGATTTTGCCTCATTTTCCATGAAAACGGTAATGGCTTCCGAAAACCCTTCCATAAAATCCGTGATTTCTTTTTGGCGTTCCTCATCAGCCTCAAACAAATAATGTTCAATCTTTCGCAAGGAGATATACATGAACCACATCCGTAGGTATAAACCTGCGAGGAAAAACGAAAAGATACCGAGCATCCAATCCATGTTTTCCCTATGAGGCGAACAGGTATTTAAGTCTTGGTTCCCGAACAAAGGTCAGTCGTGTAATCCGGGGTAGTGATAAAATAAACGACGAGGGATAAGGAAACTCCAAGTGAACCCAAAACCGAAGCCACAACCGCTTGCTTTCCACGGATGCCTGCGACTAAAACTCCGGGAGCGATAAAAATGGCTCTTTTTAGCGAGTTTTTCAACAAAGAGGGAATCGCTTCGTATTCACCTTTGGCTAACCTTTCGGTAGCAAAAACGCTATCGGGTTGAAAAAACCATGAAAAGAAAGGAATCATCTTCGCTCGCCCTTTCTTCCTAATTTTTAGCCTTCAAAGGTTTCAGCCTCATAGTCTTCGGGATAATATTTTGACAAAACTTCATAAATAGCATCATTTTCCGCTTCTTGTTCGGGGTCGTCAATATACAATTCCCCATCTTCATTTTCTTGAAGAAGTCTTGCTTTAACCTCTAAGATTTCATCTCGGTGCTTGATGTATCTTTCCATTTCGTTTTCAGCATCCATTGTGATTCTTTCCATTTCATCATGTAGTGTTGCGGAAGAAGGCAAACATGAATCACAAAATTGCCCCTCATCTGTTGGGTTGATTGAAGAAAAACCCTCATCACACTTGCTACAATAATACAAATCATCCTCTTCCGCATTCATAAAGGGTGCAGGGACTTTGTTCATTACGACCGCATAGGTCAAACCCGTAGCGGCAAGAAGGGAACCCCAATAGAGAACAGGCTTGGATTCTCGGAATTTCTTAACAAGGTGGTGCGTTCCGCCGACAATAACGACAACAGGAATGGAACCTTGTAAGATGCCTTTCAAAAATAAGTCCATGATGGATTATAACCCTTCTCGCTATCTAAGGATTACGAATAAAGATACCAAAAATGACGCTTCTCGTAAGCCCTACGCTTCTCGGATTTCCAACCATGACATTCCCGTTGGTTTTTGCCTTTGGCGACATTATGCCGGGGTTTGTAGCCTTTATTTTCGCCTGTATAGAAAGCACGACCGCAATCGGGACAATCCCATGTTTTCTCGTTGCATGAGGAACAAATTAGACCTTCCCGATAATTCCATTTGATGTGCCTTGAATCGGCATCATTTTGAAGGCAAATCACGCATTTCGGAACCATGAAGGACACCTTTCGGGCTTTTTCTTCCATTGTGGGCCATTTCCTCGGTTCATGTAAGTCTTACCTTTCCGATAATAATTGCGGTAAGAGGCCACTACCGAATCCCAATCTTCGCCACCAATCTTGAATTCATCACCCATGCACTTCGGAGGGACAGTCAAGGAACCTCTCGGAATGTAAAAATCGCATAGGTCGTCGCAACGCTCAAGAATGGCTTTGGATTTGTGGGTCTTACCATAGCGATACGAATATTCCTCACACAAAGCGAAGGCATGGGTAAGCAACCATGAAAAATTCTCACGGTTTTTACCTGCCCAAATCGTGGAGGGGTGTTTCACATGAGTCATTCCGTAAATGTCGTCGCCTTCGTAGCCGTGTTGCCTTAGAACCGTGGAGAGCATTTGTGCGCTTTCCAAAATCATTTTGATGGAATGGCGGTCGCATGAGTCTTTAGCGGAATCCAATGGACAGGAATGCAAAAAGAAAATGTTCATGGTGAAGCCTTTGAAAAACAGTTATTTTAATCTTCCCACCTGTCAGCCATTCTTCGGATAGCCTCTTCGGGAACGCCATGAGAATTGCGCTCGGCATAGAGAGGAATGTCCTCCCGCCTCCAATCAACGCTGATGATTTGAACCATGAATCCATTTTTCTTCGCCGCCTCAACATATTTCTCGTATTCCCAATGTTGGGTGTTGGTATTATCAATGACGCAAATTGCAGGGGTGGTATGTGGGGCAAATCGTTCCATGAAAGCGGTTGCTAATCGGAGGTTTTCGGCATGATATTCACCGAGTTTAGAGGGGTCAAATTGGTATTCGCCATCAACCATGAAAAGATTGTCCGTTGAAAAAATTGCTAATGGTGTGGGTGCAAGGGTGTGTGCAAGCATGGATTTACCCGTTCCGGGAAGCCCTCTCAAAATGTAGCAGATTTTCGCCATATTATCAGCCAAAAGATTCAGTTTAATAAAGATTTTGGGTGAATTCCATCTTCCCACATTTTCTTTGTGTAGGTGTATTTCCCATCATCAAAGGTAAAACGAAATTTATCTTTTTCAAGTTTCACAAATTGATAGCGGAGGCAATTTTGAATCCAACGATTGCATTTTTCTTGACTCAAATTCCAATCTAAATACTCTTTGAATGGTGGAACCTTCGGGTAAGGTTGTTTTTCCAATTTGATTTTAACATCTCGGTCAAGACAGTAAAGATAACGATATGTTCGGGTCTTAAACTTGCGAAATCGGTTATCAAGCATTTCTAAATTGCGTGTGATAACCAATGGGCGACTTGATGTGTGGAAAACCATTTCGTGAAAACAACGACCTTCGGTATTTTCAAAGAATTCGGTTTCGTGGAATCCATAGTAGCCAAAATTGCTTGCTTGATAAATTGCGCCACAACCTAAACGACCATCAGCAAACGATTGAACGACTTTAATTTCGGGGAAGTAGTGCTTGAGAATTGACAAAGATTTGGAAATAAGCACCGATTCAGCGTTTTTTCCCAATTTGTCATCAATCCAAAGACGATTTAATTCCACAATTTCGTGCTTTTCAATATCTTCGGAAATGGACTTAAATGAATTAGGGACTTTGATAGCACCATACGATGCTACGCCAAGTAATTCACCATCTTTGAAAACACCAATGTTGGCTTTTCCCATCATGTGATACCATGAATGAGAGTAATGATTGTCAATTATCATCTTACGGGCTACCGCTTTATCAATTATGTCAAAAGAAAGCAAACCATTGATTTTCGTTTGCTTGGTTAGCGGAAGCGAAGGTCGTTGCACGATAAACAGTTGTGCTACCTTGTATTTGAATGTAAGGGTGGGTGCAGGTCGGATTTTCACCGAGTCCAAAGATTACCTCTAAATAAACTTTCCGACGATGGATAAGCGATTCAACCACTTACGATTCTTGTCATATTTCAAGTGATAAACGGGATATGCCCATTCCTCATTTGCCTCCGCAACATGGGTCAATCCTTTGCGATAAAAAGAATCGGGCTTGACTTGAATACCTGCAACAATTTTACCTTCAAGGGACTTCGCAACCAAGTCAATTCCAAATTTGGTGTCCAATTCTTTGTCCGACTCATAGAATTTGTATTTCCATACATCCGTGGATAAGTCCGAAATCGCCTGTTTTTCCATATCTTTGCCGTTAATGGTGTTTCTTCCAAACAATAGCCCCATCCATTGATAGCAAGTTTCCAAATCCCACTTGTCGTCGCCTTTGGATTTTAGCAACGCTACGGCTCTTGGGTCGTCTTGGGCATCGTGCAATTCTTGGGCTAACATTTGAATGGTATTCTTGGACTTCATTCCGCAATCACAATCTTCGTGATAATGTCGGTCAACCTCGGCAAGCAATTGCTCATTGGAAACGATTTCGGGATGGGCGTTTAACAAGGTTCCAAGATGAATGGAGTTTGATTGACGGGCAATTGACATTCGGGAACCGTTCAATTCACAAATCTTGTTAAGTGGGCCACCCGTGGAATGACCGTATTTGGTGAAATAAGGAAGCAAAGCAAATCACCATTCAAGGTCGCCATTTTCCTCAATCTTTTCGTCTTCGTAAGGAGCAACGCTCTTTCGGTAAAATTCCTGTTTCGCTGATTCAAGGACACCCATGAGGGCGTTCAAGGTTTGGTAGCGTTTCCCTTTGTCGGAAACAATCAAGGTCAGCAATTTAGAAATGGAATAGTTAAGGCGACCTTCGTAGCCACCCTCGGCAAGAATATACGCCGCCAAAGTTTCAATGGAATGGTCTAAAGATTCCCGTTCTTCCGAAGTGATGTAGGGCATTACCTCAACATTGTGGTAGGTGGTATCTATAACTTGGGTTTTTGACTTCAAGACCCGTTATTCAAAATCCCCTGTTTGGTTGGTCAAGCCAATGTAAATGAGAATGAATACGAAAAACCATGCAAGTGTTCCCATCAAAAAATGATAGCGGGATTAGGTATTTAATTGTTTCAAAACAAATCAATGTCGTGAGGGTGAATTGGATAACCTTCATTAGATAGCGGAAAGACTTGTCGGGGTCGTCGCCATGAAGAGGAAACCTTTGCGTGGTTCATACGAACAGAAGTCTTGAAACCTGCGTTGCGGAGGACTTCCTTACCTGCGTTGCGGGTGCGAATGAGGTCGCTTTGAAGGGAAGTGATAAGGTAATCCTTTTCGTGCTTGCGGAAAGAACGGTGAAACTTGGCTTCACGGCTTCCGTCAGCAACGATAGGCTTTTCGCCCTCCATACCACCCCACGAATTCTTGCGGTAAGTCTTGCCCATGATTCCTATGCGGAAGGAATCCCCTATTTAACTGTTTCTCAATTGTTATCTGCGAAACACTTGATTCTCGTTTGCTTGTTTTGGACATTGTAAATAGAGAGGAAGCCTTTCTTGGCCTTATATCCGAGCATATTCATAAAGTCGGTTTCGCCTTGAAATGTGGAAGAAACGACTAACGGAATCCCCTTATACCATTCCACGGCATGAGCATGGGTGTGTCCTGTCACGAAAAGGTCGGGTGGTGTGCGAATTACCATTTGGTCTTCCTCTTCGGGACTCAAAGCGTTTCGTTCACCCCACATCGGAGCCAAATGTCGCTTGTTTAACATCAATTTCATGGCTTCTTGAGGCTTTTCGTAAGTGACATTTTCCACACGGGGAACAATATCGTCAATTCCTTTTCCGTGATAAGAAAGAACATCAATTCCCGATAAGTTAATTCTCGCAGGGTTTCCAACATGGATAGCGGAATTGAATTTTTCTTGCACCGAAGGTTCCAACATTGGTTGTGGTTCCGCAGGTCTAACGGCATCGTGATTTCCGGGGAGAATAACGGGGGTAATGTGGTCGGGCAATTCATCTAATTTTCTCGCACAAAACTCATACTGCTCAAAAGAATTTTGAATTGACAAATTATCTTCGTGTCCGGGATAAATACCGATTCCATCCACAACATCACCCGATAAGACAAACCACTTAATGTTTTGAGCCGTTTCATCGGAAGAATTCATCCAATGAATCATCTTGTCCCATTCATCTTCCAAAAATTCTTTGGAACCCATGTGAATGTCGGAAGCAAAAGCAATTGATACAGGGTCAATCCCTTGTTTGTTTTCGTGATTAAGCAAAACTTCGGGGTGGATTACACGGTCAACCCAAAACATTCTTCCATCATCTCCGAAACGACCCGTGATACCAATAACTTCATCATTGAAAATCGTGGCTACGGCGGGGTCATCTTTCTTGACGAAAACATCCATTGTGGTTGACATATCCTCAATTGTGACCATTTTTCCGCCACTTTTGGTTCTTCGGGACTCCAAAACAATGCCTATGATATTGTAAGAACGATTTTTCTTTTTCTCTTTTTGGATTTGCTTAATGGAACCCGATGCTTTGAAACCTGCTTGGCTTCGGAGAATTTCGGTAATGGTTTGATAGCGATTGTAAAACAAGTTAACCATGTCGCCAAACTTTCCCTTTTGGTTGGTCTGCCCCGATTGAAGACCGATGGAATAATCGTCGGAAAAATCGGAGGCTTTTTCTAACCAAGCCTTCGTGTCCCCGATTCCAAAATACGGAGAACGAATTGTGTCCATAAGTTATGATGCAACGAGCAGGTATTTATAGGCTTGGCTTCTTCTCGGTTCTAATCTTTCCCGTTCTCGGATAGGAAACCAATTTTAGCCCATAATTGTTGACCTTTTCTTCGGGTTCTTGGAATGAAGCCTTGCGTTTCAATTCGTTTTGCTTGAAAGGACGGTAATCAACATGGTGATGGTGTCGGTTATATCGCCACACTACCTTCGCTACATCGGGGTGCATATCTTCCAACATCTTAGATTTGAGGTAGGTTCCATCCTTCGCATAAAATTGCTCGGTGTTTCCGCCCGATACCCGTTGAGTCGTGATTTTACCTTGTAAGAAAGCGTTGAATTGAATGGTAGCCCAACCGTCTTTCAAAACACGGAGGCACAAATCGGTATCTTCATTATAACGACCTCGCCAACGATAAGGAATGTCGTTTCGTATCAACAAACAAGAATAAATGCGGGTGTTCTTGACGAATGGCTTCAAAGCATCGTTTTTCTTAGCAAAAGCGTAATAATTTGGCCCGGAAATGGCGACATTAGAATAACGCAAGACGAAATCTTCCATGCACTTGAAAATGGTTCCACTTGTCACTTCGGCTTTGACATTACGATTGAGCCGATGAAACGCATCAATGTTGTCGTCTAAAACCCAATGATGGGTATGACCTTCGGACATGGAATGTTCCCATGCAAAATTTCTTGCCGCACCCGGTCCTGTTCTTGGGTCATCGTCTGTCCAAAAATGGTCGTAATCATCAATGTATTTTTGAGGCGTAATCAAAAGTTTGTCTTTTGGAAAATGCTTCAAATATTGTTCATATTCATCTTTTTCCACGATAACTCGGTAGGGAACCTTGATTTCGTCAAGGGCTTTCATGGTTCGTTGACTGTCCCAACGACCTTTAGAAACAACATAGATGGGGAATTTAGGATTCATCAACCCACCTGTTTATCATCTTTCCCCAATGACTCTTGAAAGGAAACCAAATGGACTTCGTTTTTGGCGTCAAATTTTGGTCAATGAGTTTAGCAAAGGCTTTCAAATCTTCCTCGGTTTCAAACCGAATCGTAATCTTGGTGAAAGGCTCTTTCTTTTCTTGCACAAATTCGGGCATTCCAACCCATTCATCTTCGGGCTTTTCCGTCATGTTGATGCCTCAAATTTCTAAACAAGCAAGCAAGTCTTCGGTAAGATATTCGGAAGCGGATTGAGCATCTTCAATCGTGGTGTTGCCTGTGATAACACACTTGCCCGATGAGAATACCAAAGCCACGGAATTTAGACCACGACCCACACGGTAAATCAAACCGGGGAATTGTTCGGGTTCCCATTCGGTTCGGGCAAACGGTAGTCGCATCGTCAATTCAGCAAGGTTCAATTCCTCACCAATGTTGTGCGTGACGACCACATTTCCGATTTCGTAGTGGTAGTTTTCATCCAAATCTTCATGTCCATTGTCCTTCAATTCTTGGAAAACATGGGTCAAAGCAGACTCAATATCCGAAATTTGTTTTGCACCCGTGACAACCACACGACCGCTACGGAAAAGGAGAACACAAACTTTGGGTGTTTCCAATTTACAAGACATTCCGGGGAAACGGTCGGGTTCAAACTCACGGTCGGTTTGCTCGGAGAAGGTGTCAAGGTCAAGATATTCAGCAAATTGGGTGGTCGCAAGGAGATTCACAATGTCCATATCTTTAGATATGGATAACCTGTATTTAATGCTTCACACTTTGTTAGGGTAGTGTTCTCGGTTAGGGGAATCACAAGTGGGACACCGTGGGTGCATAAACGGGTAAGGATTTTCACATTCTTGACAACGAATAAGACCTTGAATCCGAAGCATTTCGGAATCGTAAGGGTGGTCTTCGTCTTGATTTGCCTTCGCCTTTTGGTTTGCTTTGTATTCCTTTTCCTTCCATCCCATGATTTCACCACTTCATTTCAATTTTAGGTGCAGGTCTAAAAAATCGCTCATAGAAGGCATACATCGGGATGAGATAAAGGGTCATAAACACTTGGAACGGCCAACCCAAACCTTCGGTGTAAGTTTTCCAAGCATCATCGGTGAATAGGTAAAACCACAACAAGACGGCAGGTTGTAGCACAAGAAACCCGAAAATCGGGCGAAAAATGTCTTTAAGCATCGTTTATCACATCCTCTATCTGTGATTTGAGATTGGATGGGCGAGCATCCTTGACAATGGATTCAATCGTTTCCACAATGGATTTCAATTCCGAATCTTCGTTTTGAGGGGTAATCCACTTTCCACTACGGAATTTGTGAACCGGGGTTTTAGCCGTCATAACCAAATCACAATCGCTACAACGCCAAATAGCACAAGCGAAGCCATGTGATTCCCATTGATGTGTCAAAGAAATAGGCCATCCGCACGAAGGACAATTCATAAAAATCACTTATCCGATTTGGTATTTAATTGTAATGCTCTCAATGGTTTCAAGACCCTTTGTTCCAACGATGAAAAGGCGGCATAAACGAACATGATATAGAGAAAACAAAGAACAGAATATCCAAAAAGCAAATTATCACATTCCCCGAAACTGCACTTCCGCATATTCGGGTTTTCCGATAGCGTTAAAGTGTCCCATCCCCAACGCATTCTTAATCATTTGAATTGTAAGCGAACAATCGTGAAGACAATATTCCACGACTTCGTGATGCTTTCCTTCCGCCCAAGAAACAGGGGCATTAGACGCATCCATGAGTTTTGAAACCGATGAACCCAAATGGTATGATACCAAATGAGCCAATCGGTAGCGGACTCCTGTTTTAGACAAAAGGTAATCACAAGAGTCAAAATGTTCAAAATATTCGGGCAACACTTGATTGAATTCCCGCTTCATGTATTCTTGGATGATAGGGAAATCAAAACGATAGCCGTTGTGGGTCAAGATGATGTGGTGAGGAATGATTTCCTTCGTGAAAATTTCCACAAAACGATTCAAGGGGTATAGATTGGGAAAATCCAAGTTAGCGGAATCGGTAAATGTCCACGATACCCCTTCTTCATTGACAACGCAAATACAGGAAATATCCCAACCTTTCGGATTATCAAAGGATAAACCTTCGGCTTCCATGTCCAAATTGGAAGTTTCAATGTCCAATGCGGCATACGAAACCATGTGGAAACCTCAAATGATGTTCAAAAGCGTGGACATGACGCACTTAGGATGGTAAAAATCATACCAATTGACGACATCTTTGTTGCCTTCGGTCTTAGTGACAGGAATAACTACCACCGTCATGCCGTCAACAAAGTCATAGCCACAACGATTACAGGCATGGGTGGAACCCATATCACAATAATTGTGATACACTTCGGAAACCGATTCGGAGAAAATTTGAGTTTTCAAACCCGTCATGTTGATACCCAACCTATGACCCTTAATAAAGATTTCTCAAAAAGCGGGTTTGGAATCGTCGTTATCTTCGTCATCGGGGTTGGATTGTGTGTAATCCATAAACGAAGAAAGATTTTGGGAGAGGTAATCGTAAATGTTGATAGCGTTTCCAAAAGGATTTGTCCGACTCATGCGGCGTTGAATCGTCTTGAAGGCTTTGTAAAATTCCAAAACGGTAAGGTCATCCATTTCGCCAACATCTTCAAGGATTCGTTGTCGGAAACGACGGAAATCGGCAATAAAGGCGTCAATATCCATGATTAAGCCTCCTTAAGATGTAATTCAATGATTTCGTCAAGGCAAGAAAAGCAAGTGCTATGCTTCGCATGACGCATTCCTGTTTTCACTTCGGAACAGAAGACGCAAGGGCGACTCATAATCATTCCTCTTCTTCATTGATAGGTGCGGAAGATTCCAAAACGACATTCTTGGTGGCGATTTGATAAACACCTCCAATCTTGGTGCAAGAAATCTTCACACGCTTGTCAGTCTTCCCAACAACAACGCCTTCAACGGTGCATCCTTTACGCAGGTCAAATGAAACGGTGTCGCCCACATTGATAGGTTGACGGGTCGCATCTTCACGGTCGGCAAGGATTCCCTCAATGAGAGCCATGAGCGTTTCCAATTCGGGGGTGGGCTTCGTCTTTAACGATGTAGCATCGGTGGTCATAAGAATGGATTGTCCGACACCCTATTTAACCGTTCACACGAAACTGTATTCGCCATTGAAAACTTCGTTGTAAGATGCGTTGGTTTCCTCCATCTCGCTATTTCGTTGGTTTTCATTATGTTGAATTTGCCTCGCATACTGTTGCAGATAATCGTTGTATCGTCGGTCAATGGCTTCCCTGCGGTCTTGGAATTGTTGGCGCAAAGGTGAGATGATGTAAGCAGGGATTCCGAGTTTCAAAATTGCATCTTTTACCCTATTATAAAATTCGGTAACGGTCTTGGTGAATTCCGCATCGGTTGAAGGTGTCCCTTGATAAGCAAGGCTAATGGCGACATAATTTTGAGGCGAGAATCTAAGGATTGAACCATGAGTCATTTGCGAGGTAAGTGGGTTGGCGGTTGTATAATCCATAAGCCATTGTTTGATTTCGTAATCTTGGTAAGGGAAATTAGCGATAAAATTTCCGTATAGGGCGGCAATAATGTCTTCCTTCTTTTCCTTATAGGCTTGTTGAATCATAGCCTTCCAATAATCAACCATAATTTGTTGTGCTTGTTCGGCGTCTTTGTAAAAGTTTTCCATGTCAACGGCTTGAGTCTTTTGAAATTCTGCATATTCGCCATCAATAGTCGCAATAATCTTTGACTTTAGATTTACCATCAAGTTTCTAACATTGTCTATTTGGGTGTTGGTTAGGGTGGGGAACGCCGTGAAGTCATAAAAATGGGTGTTTTCCTTACGACATTGGTTCACATCTTCCTTGAAATAATAGGATTGAGATTTGTAAGCCGAGAGGTTGGTGATACCCAAAGTCTTGACTTGGGGGTTGACACTTTTCAATTGAGAAATATAAATAACTTTCATAAGCAATTCAAGAGCATGACCGCCATGATATGATGCACCCATGTAAAGATGCAAAGGATGGTTTGAATCCATGTAGCCTTCAAAAATATTCAAAGGTTCAAGGAATTCCTTGCTGAACATTAACTCAATAGCATTTGGGTTAAAAATCTGTCTTGCATAGACAAAATTTAAATTTAGAAACCACACAAAATTGGCGGTGTCGCCTTGTTGAAGGCGTTCTTTCAAATCCAACCATTCATAGTCACGAAGGCCACGGTGAGTGTCCGTAGTCGTGAATTCTTTTGGCGAATTAGAACCCGTTCCACCATTCATTTCATCAAGAATCGTCATCCTCATTTCTTCAATGAGGGAGTTAACATCTTCGTGAATTTCAAAGAGTTTTTCGGCTCGTTTCCGAGTTAGTGCGTTGCCTCCGTAATAATTTTGGATGGCGGCAGGGTCAAGACCACCATCAACGACTCTTTGAAGGTTATAAAATGGAATGTTCTTTTCAAATTCACTAAGATTCTTCGTCATATCGTGAAGGGCATCCAATTTCTCTTCCAACATACCCTTGTGGACTTCAACGGCTTCATGGGCTTTGTAAATGAGGTAAATGTGGTTAAAGCGGTGGCTCGTCCCGGAAATATCCGTTTGATTTCCAACATCCAAGTTATGTCGGGGGTTATTTAGTATAGTTAGGATATTTTGGTAAGGTTGACCCTCTCTCCAAACAAGGTGTGAAATTTGAACACGCTCGGAATATTCCCGATATTGTTCGTTGGAAATAGTAGCCTTATCTCCAAGAAGACCTTTCAAGTTTGGGCGGCTAATGGTGTCGCTTCGGATGGCTCGGCTCATGTATTACCATTTGTTAAACGGCTATTTAATGGTTCGCCTCAATTTTGCTAAATATACGAAAAGTTTAGATATGAGGATAAGATTTCATTCTTCGGAATCATTAACTTCTCTTGGAACCACGACAAGTTTGTGGTCGCAAGTGCCGAAGGTATCATCCGACCAAGCCACTAACTTTCGTAAAGGGACAAAAATCGGAGAGGTAATTTTGCCTATGATACGACGCATGGTTCTTCATTGGAGTCCTTGCTATTTAATTCATTACAAAGATAACAACCGTGGGATGAAACAAAGATATTCGGGTGAATTTCACAGGGAAAAGGGATAAAACCGCACATATTTACCAAATCCTTTCAATAGTCATGCCTCTAATTCATGCAACAACCTAAATTCTTGATAACAAGATGTGCAGGGATATTGAGAACCGACTATGGCTCGCTCATCGGAATAACCTACCTTATCACAAAGGGGGCAAATGACCCTCTCCCACATGGTATCATTCCTCTTCCGAAATAGTAGCGTTAACGAGGATTTCCCGTGCATCTTCCACGGTTCCTTCGGTGAAATTAGCCTCTTCAAGAATGTCATAATACGCCTTCATTTGTTTTTTCGTCATCTTCGGACGACGGGCGGCACGAAATTGAGCAAGTGTCGGTGCTTGACGATGGGTTAAATGCCCACAATTTTCATCGTGAACATGGACTCCCTCACGCACACGGGCGACAGGATTGACAACCTTTCCATCTTCGGAATATTCGGTGCAATCACGGCAAAGACCCTTGTAAAGAGCCTCGGCAGAACATTGTGGACAAACCCAAGTTTTCATCGGGGATTCACCCCGTTTTCGTGGAGGAAGTCATGGAAAAAATTCATGCAATCAGCAAAAGAACCAATAAGTTTTACCTCAAGACCCTCACGGCGATTCTCATTTTCCGAAAGATGAGTTTCTAAATATTCCATCGGCATAATAGAGGTGCTGAAACCAACCTTCGTATCGGAAGGTCTTTGACAACAAACAATGGGTTCATCGGGGTTATCCTTAGCCCAAATCTCGGTAGCCTTACGAATCGGTAGCAATTTCTTGACACCCAATTCTCCGCCCAAGTCGGCTTCGTAAGCCATTGAATGAAGGAAATCTTGGAAACTCATGCGTTCCACCCCTCAATAATCCATTCTTCATACACACATTCTTCGCTTTCAATCCGAATTTTTAACTCGTCCATGTTATCACCTACCGTTGACCTCATATAAAGGATGCGAAAAAATTGGGGCAAGATGGTTCCTTATTACGCATCTTATCCTCCACCTCTAAGCACATGAACCAAACACCCTCTTCCGTTTTAGAAGAAATCAATTCGTATAGAGAATCGCCCTTCGCACCGCAACAGGGACATTCCACCGTTGCAGGGTCATAGCGAACCCCGTATAGGAAATCCGATTGGCTCATGTTTCTTCAACACACCTAACGGGTATTTGAAGGTTGCCCGATGACGGATTCATATTGGGACTTTAGGGCATTCCAAGAAAACTGCGACTCCACCAATTCATGTGAATCTTTGATAACAAGATTTTCGGGTTGAATGGCTTCAATTAAAGAATCCATGTCGGGAACGAAATGAACCAAATCTTCCGCCCATTCCAAACCATCCCTACGGATAGCATAAACCGTGCAACCTGCGGATGCCGCTTCAAGCAACGCTACACAATAAGTTTCGTAATCCGACATGAGAACAAAGAAACCGTGTTTTGACAATTCTTCGGCAAGGTGGTCATCAAACTTGCGCCCCAAAAAGTGGATTTTTTCTAAATCGGAATGTTCAATGTCAAATTTCCAATTCGGGTTATCCGGGCCTCCGATAACAAACAATTTTGAATAATCGGGCATTTCATCCTCAAAGCGAACCGCAAAATCAATAATTTTCTTTTCGGGGGCAATCCGTCCGCACCATACGAAATGAGAATCCGTGGTTGGGAATCTTGGATAAAATCGGTCGGTGCATACAGGGAACGGCAAAACCACAGTTTTTGAGTTATCTTTCAAGAATTGTCGTTGATAATCGCTGAACAATAAATTGGTATCAATCAAGTCCATGTAATCTTGAGGCAAGTCGGCATTATTTTTGGAACCGTGGGTGAAATTAACCCACCGACACTTTTTGTTGACTTGGGACAAATCCATGTTCGGGATGACAACATGGGTAATGATAACATCAAATTGGAAATCTTCGTAAGCCCGTTCCAATAATCCTTGAAAGGTGTAATGAACATCAGTTAATGAGGAAATATCACCCGAATTGGGAAAATAATGAATGTGTAATCCCTCACGGACTTCCACATTTTTTCTTCCCTTCCATTCACCATATTGGGCTTGTTCCATGTGTGGAATAGTCATACCTTGCGAAAGCAAAACATGGTGTTCGTATTGAGTCAAATTTTGAGCCATACCATCAATGACACTTGCGAAGCCACCGACTCTTGCACCCGAATAAACGCCTTCATCGTCGTTAGAAGTTTTGGAACCTTCTAAATCGCCATCAATTTTGGGGGGCATAAACGATGAGGTAATGTGGAGGACTTTCATTAAAACCAAAACCTTTCCATTGGGTGTCCTTCCGAATCTTTGGAACAAACTAAACAAATACCTTTTTTGTTAAGAAGGCGTGGTGGATAAAGAACCCGACAAACTTTGCAGGGAATATCTCTATTATCACGATTGACAGGAGGTATCATTCTTCCTCACCTGCACTACCATACCACATTCCACACGAAGCACAAACCAATGTTTCCTTATCAACAACACATTGACGGCGACAAGGCCCACCATGTTGAATCCATTGAGTCATGTTTTATACCTCACATTTCATTCCAAACTTGAAGGAAATCACGAATAGAGCCTATGAACAAATATTCATCATCTTCATGTTGTCGGTCTTCATCACGAACCGTAATTTTACCATTTTCTTCCACAATTGTTTGAAGGTATGAAATGACGCCTTCGGTAAATACATCAAGGTTGTCATCTTCTCTAAAGATAAGATAATTGGCTTCCTCCGCTACGAAATACGAAAACTTGCCGTTAGAATTGAACAAATAATCGTCATCATGCGTATAGCCTTTCTCATTAAAATAATTCAAAATGGAATCCTCATCCATCTTTCCGTCGGGCATTTGAACGCCAATCATCATGCTCATGTTATATCATAACTCCTTGCGGGTATTTATACCTTCTTGAAACAAAACATTGTTTGTTCCAAACGGTTCGGCATAACTGTTTTCAGCAATTCTTCGTATTGCTCTTTATTCTCGTAATCATAGTTAGCAACAGGTGTGCATTCAAAATGTTGTTCAAGGTCGTCAGCGATTCGGGCGTATTGTTCGGAAAGATAACGGCGTTGAGAATCGTCAAAGATGATATAACCGCCTTTTTTCAACAATTCGGGTCTTTTCATCACTTCTTCATAGCATTTCTCCCTTTGGACTCCATCAATCACGATAATATCGTATTCTTCATCAAGGTCTGCAATTAGCATGAAATAATCATCATGGAGAACGACTTCTGCATAATCTAAGTCGGCTTGAAGAAGGACATTCTTTCTCCATACCTGTTGATGTTCAAAAGCAAGGACATGGACTTTCTTCTTAGATAACCAAACGGTGGAGTTTCCCGCACCGAATTCAAGAACCTTCATTCCTTCTTCAAGGATGGATTCATAGAAAGAAATGGCTTTAGAATTCATCCACGGTTTTACCATCACAATTCCTCCAAATAATCATCAGCAAAGAAGGTTTCAAATTCGGAAACTCTTTGTTCGGGATGGAACATTCGGGTGAATTGCTTGTTGTCCCAAATAACAGGGGTGCTAAAGGTTGCATCATCACGGCCAATGTTTTGAACAAAAGATGTTGAAGGCGAAACCTCAAGACGACCTGCTCTCCAATAATGATTCATGGGAAGACCCCAAGAACCCTTATCATCTAATACAATCTTGTTTAAGAATTCATCGGGACTATCTTCATTTGCATCCAAGATATTTCCGTCGGGATTAGAAACACCAAACCAATGTGTGATTTCTTCAAAACGGTCTTTCCACATAGCCCAACCCCAACAAGAAAACCATTTCCGTAGTCCAATAATGTTAGGTTCCGTCCAATCACCAATCAAATTCCAATCTTTGTTGAGGTTTCCATTAGTATAACCCGAAATAGACCATACCCGTTTATCGTGTTCATAATGGTCAAGCATGGCTTCAAAAAATCGTAAAGCATCGGGATGCAAAACGGTATCATCTTCAAGATGAATAACTCGGTCGGCTTCTTTGAATCCTTCACGAAGAACCTTACCTGTATTCCCTGCACAACCAAGATTCTTATTGTTGAGCATGATGGTGTAATCCATAAACCCTGCATCCTTAATCATGTTCATCATTTCCACTTGTTTTTCATGGTGTTGTCGCCCTTCTCCGCCATCAAGGGAAACTATGACTTTGTATTCTCCAATGCCGTCAGCATTTATCATGGAGTCAACCACTTGCCTAAAATAATCGGGACGCTTCCATCCCACTAAGGTAATAACCTTCATGTTCATTCCATAGGAGTTTCGGTATCTAATTGTTCTTTCAAGAATAAAACCAAGTCATCCAATTCTTGTTCTTGCCTTTCCATCAAAAATTGTCCACGCTTGGTAGCCTTTTCCTTCCATTCATCCAAGTCATAAAGGACTTCTTCAACGGCGTCATACCATTCTTGACTATCCGAACCCCACGGAATAAGATATGCCCCTTCTCCAACCGCTTCCACAATAGAAGGATAATCATGGGCAATAACAGGTGTTCCTATCAGCATAGGTTCCACCGCCGCCATTCCATATCCTTCATACCGTGAAGGGAATAGGAAAATATCGGTATTCCTCCATGCGTCAAAAATGTCCTCCACATATTGAACCAATTCCACACGACCTTGTTGAACAGGCCATGAATCTTCAATCATTCTTCGGAATTCATCTTTATGGAAATCCCCATACGAACCAAGAAGGACACGGTATGTCCAATCGTGGGAATAATCATTGATTATATCGCTCATGTATGAACGACCCTTGTGATAAAGAGGATTAAGCATCGTTAAATTCACGCTTTTGAGAGTTTCTTCCCCATTTCCAACAGTTTGTTTGCGATTGGGCAATTCTAAGATAGGATGGAGAACGAATTTAGGTTTGGTTTCATGCACATCAATGAACCTACATGACCAATCGGTATTTCCAATCACAAAATCAAATCCGAAATACAATGGTGAATCAATTGCATGGAAATACATGGAGTCATCAACAAACCAAGAATCCGTAGCCAATAATTTCCGTTGTTCATCCAAAATAAAATCGGAGGCTTTATCCCAATCACCAAACTTGCGGTAAGCATCCTCCAAATATTGACGATTTCTATGTCCTAAATCGTGATGAATAACTCCACACTTCATGCCCATACCCTTAATCTTCTCCACTACCTTTGTGAAGAATCGGAAGGGAACACGGCAATTATTCAAGATAACTACATCGTAGCCCTCTTCAAGCAAATGTGGATAAAGAGCATTCTCAAACCATTCGTTCATGCCTTTGTTATCCACTAAATGGACTTCGGGTGGAAGCCTCACCGTTAAGTCTTTAAGACCATTATCTCGGTTTTCCTTTTCGGGTGTGGGGGTAATTCCGACTACATCAACGCCACGATTTCGGAGTCCAAGAACCATATTGTAGGCGTATTTTTCACCGCCGCCGTAATGTGGAGGCCAATAAGTGGAAACAATTCCGACCTTCACTTCCAAGACCACCGCTTATTTTCGTGCTTAATGTAGCCTTCCCTTTCTAAATCGCTCAAAGCGTTTCGCACGAAATAACGATTCCGACCACCATTACAACCTGTGGCGATATACAGATTCGTTAAGGTTTTGGAACCTTGTCCAAGCAATTCATAAAGGGTTCGGTGCAAATTACGCTCCCTTGAACGCAAAATGATATTATGAGGATAATAACGAATCCCGTCCGATTTGATGACTCCATCATCAACCATTTCGGAAAGCCAAATCGTAATTTCTTCCCTCCAATGGGAATTATCCTTACGAATTAACTTGAGAATGTCGGTTTTCGTAATACCTTGTGGATGACGATGAACCACCGCATCAATGGATGCTACAACAGTCATCATACGCTCACGACCACGGCGAGGCAAACCAACATAGCGAGAACCCTTGAATTTAGGCTTCTTCGTCGGAATTGAAGGCGGGCTAATTGTTGGAATAACGCTATCTTCCGATGGTTCTTCCTCAATTTCGGTAATCGTAATTGGTTCCGAGGTCGGAATTAGCACATCATTTGATACGAATTCGGAAAGGGCGTCTTCGTATTGCTCTTTGGTATAGAGGTCGGGATTCTCGTCCAAAAGAATTTGCACCACCGTAGGAAGCATATCCGTGTTGTGCCGTATCGTGTCCTTAAACGGCTCAATCAACGAATTGATGGAAGTCATGGGGTAGGATAGTGGGTTTCTGTATTTGAATGTTCACATGAACAATTTGGCGCATGACAATTTCACCATTATTGACTACAAAACACCCCGAAAAAGTGGGCAACCCTCAAAAAGTGGGGTAAAAAACGGCAGGTTTTAGAGGTGTTTTTACCCGGAAATGACAAAAAGTGGGCGCATAAGCGGCAGTTTCGGGCGCAAAAACGGCAGAATGTAAGAAAAACGGCAGTAAAAGTGGGCGGAATTACGGCAGTTTGAGGCAAAAAGTGGGCGGAAAAACGGCACTAAACGGCAGTTTTCACGATAGTCTTAGATATGCAAACCTCGGAAGACCCTGTTTTACCCCAAAAGTGGGCGCAAAAACGGCAGATGTAAAGAAAACGGCAGTTTCAAAATACCCGGACACCCGGTTTTACGCCCACCAAGACTCACCAATGGGATTCAGTCAATCGTTTAGAACCCAAAATCCATGTGAATTTTTTGAAACACACAGGCTTTCAGTCTAACGAATAGACTTGACAAAACGATAAGCCCCAACGCTCACGCACATTAGGCAACGCTATACACCGATTTGGTGCGCCAAGAGAATTATGCTCAAGAATAACGCTCAAGGAATTTTGCGTAATTTCGGTCGGAACGAATCTTCTCATTCCTTTCCCAATCACTTTCATTCACTTTGACAGTTTGCTTGAAACGCTTCGCACCTGCGATAGCCTGTTCCTTCGTTTTCCACATACGACCACGGGGTTGAAG
>Ga0213866_10000545_pt1 | contig 29949 bp, 24 predicted proteins | sample PICome_11_FD_160079 | JGI IMG/M metagenome (GOLD analysis project Ga0213866, IMG submission 160079) | Coastal seawater microbial communities near Pivers Island, North Carolina, United States - PICO284 | ecosystem: Environmental > Aquatic > Marine > Coastal | place: USA: North Carolina... | reverse complement strand
TGCCAGATATCGCGGCTAATCTGCAGTACACGGGCAAAATCTGGAGAAATCTGCATCGGCTGACCCACCGGCAGGCGGTTAAAGCGACTCAACTCGGAGTCCGACTTGTAGGTGGACATGGAATTGTCTACGACCGATAACAGGTCGTCTATGCGCTGATGCAGATCATCTGGCGCCAATTGATCGGCGACCACAGTGATCCGATAGCTGGTACCCATTTTGGTACCCTCAAGCTGAATAATCTCCGGTCTGGCGCCGCAACCCAATGTCAGAGTGAGCGACAGGCTGAGGAGTATCCAGTTAGCCGACCGATTGAATTTGCACAGCTCAGAGAGCCATAACAGGATGTTAGCCACCGAAGTCATCGAGGAGGATGTTTTCCTCTTCTACGCCCAGATCCAACAGCAATTTGACCACTGCTGAATTCATCATGGGCGGACCACACATATAGAATTCACAGTCTTCTGGGGCCTCGTGAGACTTGAGATACTGCTCATAGAGCACATTGTGAATAAAGCCTGTGTGTCCATCCCAGTTATCTTCGGGTTGTGGGTCTGACAGCGCCAAGTGCCATTCAAAGTTCTCATTTTCCTCGGCCAGCTTGTCATATTCATCGGCGTAGAAACACTCTCGAAGGGATCGAGCACCATACCAGAAGCTGATCTTGCGCTTGGATTTAATACGCTTTAGCTGATCGAAGATATGGGATCGCATCGGCGCCATACCTGCACCGCCGCCGACAAATATCATCTCGGCATCGGTATCTTTAGCGAAAAACTCGCCGAAGGGTCCATAGACAGGAATTTTATCACCAGGTTTTAAGCTAAATACGTAGGAGGACATCTGTCCGGGGGGGATGTCTTTACTGCCTGGAGGGGGCGTGGCAATACGGATATTAAACTTAACAATACCCTTCTCTTCCGGGTAGTTGGCCATGGAGTAGGCACGGATAATAGTGTCATCTACCTTGGACTGATGATCAAAGAAATTGAAGCGCTCCCAATCTCCCCGGTACTGCGCTTCAATATCAAAATCCGCGTAGTTGACCACATGGGGCGGGCATTCTAACTGCACATAACCGCCTGCCCTGAAATTTACATCTTCGCCCTCGGGAAGCTTTAGGGTGAGCTCCTTAATAAAAGTGGCCACATTTTCGTTAGATTCCACAGTGCACTCCCAGCGCTGGACACCGAAGACTTCCTCGGGCACTTCGACTTTCATATCCTGCTTAACCGGTGTCTGGCAGGACAGTCGCCAACCTTCAGCGGCCTCTCTGCGAGTGAAGTGAGCCTCTTCAGTGGGCAACATCGAACCGCCGCCCTCAGCAATCACGCATTTACACTGGGCACAACTACCGCCACCACCACAGGCAGAGGGCAGGAACAGTCCAGCGTTGGAGAGGGTTTGCAACAGTTTATCGCCAGCGGGCACGGTGATAGTTTTTTCACCATTGATCTCAATACTGACATCCCCAGCCGCCACCAGTTTGCTGCGAGCTACAAGAATAAAGCCTACCAGCGCGATAATTACCGCGGTAAACATAGTGACGCCTAAAATAATCTCAGTTGTCATGCTTAGCTATCTCTCCAGTTATAGGTCGATGCCGCCAAACGACATAAAGCCCAGGGAAATTAAACCCACAGTGATAAATACAATGCCCAGTCCCTGCAGTCCTTCGGGTATATCGCTATATTTAAGCTTTTCGCGGATTCCTGCCAGCACTGCTATCGCCAGCGCCCAGGACAGGCCAGAGCCAAAGCCGTAGACCACGCTCTCAGACAACCCGTAGCCGCGCTGAGCCATCAGTAGTGAACCACCGAGAATCGCACAGTTCACCGTAATCAGCGGCAGGAACACGCCCAGGGCGTTGTACAGCGCCGGCACATACTTATCCAATACCATCTCGAGAATCTGCACCATGGCAGCAATTACGCCGATAAAACACAGATAGACCAAAAAGCTCAGATCGACCTCGGGTAAACCGGCCCAGGCCAGAGCGCCCTCGGAGAGCAAGTAGGTCAATAGTAGATTGTTGACAGGCACGGTGATGGTCTGCACCACAATAACCGCAATTCCCAAGCCGATAGCGGCATCAATTTTCTTTGACAGTGCGATAAAGGTGCACATCCCCAAAAACAGACTGAGGGCTATATTGTCGATAAATACCGACCGTACTAGCAAGCTGAGATAGTACTCCATTATTTCACCTCAACTTGTTGGCTATTGGCGGTGATTTTGAAATCTGGCTTCTCCACTTGATCGGGCTTCCACACTCGCAGCACCCAGATCAGCAAACCAATTAAAAAGAATGCACTGGGCGGCATCAGCATCATGCCGTTGGCCACATACCAACCGCCCTCGGTGCTGACCGGCATAATTTGATAATCCCAGAGTTTGCCAGTACCGAACAGTTCGCGGAAAAATGCCACCAACATCAGCACCGCGCTGTAGCCCAATCCATTGCCGATGCCGTCATAAAAGCTCGCCAGCGGCGGATTTTTCATGGCAAAGGCCTCGGCCCGACCCATAACAATACAGTTAGTGATAATAAGACCGACAAATACCGACAGCTGCTTACTGATTTCGTAGGCGACGGCTTTTAACACCTGATCTACCACAATCACCAGTGAGGCAATAATAATCATCTGCACAATAATGCGGATGCTGTTGGGGATATGGTTTCTGATTAGGGATACAAATAGATTAGAGAACGCAATCACGGTGGTCAGGGCCAGGCACATCACAAAGGCCACCTTCATGCTGGAGGTCACTGCCAGAGCCGAACAGATACCCAGAATCTGCAGCGCGATGGGATTATTGCTGGCTATGGGCTCCAGTATAATATCTTTGGTCTTGGACATCCGCTACACCTCCCCTGCCTTTAGATTATCAATAAATGGCTTAAAGCCCTGATCGCCCAGCCAGTACCTGACTAGGTTATCGATACCCTTAGTGGTCAGGGTAGCTCCAGCCAAACCGTCGATCTGCGCGTAGGATTCGGGGCGGTTCTTGTCCACCTTACCTTTAATCACATTGATCACCAATGCGCTTTGATCGTAGGCCTGCTTGCCCACCCAGCTGGATTTCCAGTTGGGATTGTCCACCTCACCGCCGAGACCCGGCGTCTCAGCGTGTTCATAAAATCCAATACCGGCCACCGTCTGCAAGTCGGATTCCAGAGCGATAAAGCCGTAGAGGGTGGACCAAAGACCATAGCCATTGATCGGCAGAATAACCTTCTCAATACCCTGAGCTGTCTCTAGGATATACACAGTTGCTAAATTAACTCGTCTTTTAATTTTAGCGGGGTCCTCAGCTGTCTCCAGCGCTATAGACATAGCTGGATCACCAGCGGCTTTTCGCTGGTCATAGACCGCCGGATCCACCGCGCTGCTGTAGCGGCCGGTCTGCAGATCGACCACCTTGACGCTGATCTGTTCAAATTGCGTCTCAACATCAACTCCCTGTTGCAGCAGGCCGGCCGAGGCGAGAATATTGGTTTTGAGATCCAGTAATTTGTTGGCCTGCTGGGCGGGGCGCAAAATAATTGCTGAACTGGAAACTACCACGGAGCAGACAATGCACAGCGCTAAAGCTACTTTAAAGGTTTTGGCAACAGATTCACTAGCCACGGGCGAGCCTCCTTCGTATATTTGCCTGCACCACAAAGTGATCGATCAGCGGGGCAAATAAATTGGCAAACAGGATAGCCAACATCATCCCCTCGGGGAAAGCTGGGTTGACCACTCTAATCAAAATCACCATAACCCCAATTAGTATGCCGAATAGAAACTTGCCGGTGTTGGTCATGGCTGCCGAGACTGGATCAGTGGCCATAAAGATCGCGCCGAAGGCAAAGCCACCAATCACCCAGTGCCAGTAAAATGGCAGGGCAAACATGGGGTTACTGGAATCAATGCTGTTAAACAGGGTTGTCAATGCAGCTGAACCTATCAGCACACCGGCGACAATTCGCCAGGAGGCAATGCGCATGGTCAACAGCACAGCACCACCGATCAAGATTGCTAGGGTTGAGGTCTCACCGATAGAACCCTGCACTGTGCCGATAAAGGCATCCATCCAAGAGGCGGTTTGCTGCATGGCCACCAGACCATCGGCGGCGGCCACTGACAGCATGGTGGCACCCGTGTAGCCATCAACCGCAGTCCACACCATATCGCCACTCATATAGGCGGGATAGGCGAAGTAGAGAAAGGCTCTGCCGGTAAGCGCCGGGTTGAGGAAGTTTTTACCGGTGCCGCCAAACACCTCCTTGCCGATCACCACACCGAAGCTGATGCCCACTGCCACCATCCACAGGGGCAAGTCGGGGGGACAGGTCAGGGCAAATAGCACCGAAGTGACAAAGAAGCCCTCATTGACTTCGTGACCGCGGATACTGGCAAACAGCACTTCCCAGAAGGCACCGACCACAAAGGTGACCATATAGATGGGCAGAAAATAGGCTGCGCCATGGACTAAGTTGTCCCAGATGCTGTTGGCGTCATAACCGGCCAACATGCCGATAAACAGGCCTCGCAGCCCCTCCTGACTGGCCATACCCATATCGGCCATAATGCTGTTGGCCTGAAAACCAATATTCCACATGCCGAAGAACAATGTGGGAAATGTGGCCATCCAGACAGTGATCATCACCCGCTTGAGGTCGATGTTATCGCGCACATGAGAACTGTTTTTGGTTACATCAGAGGGCTTGTAAAGCGCCGTATCAACCGCTTCAAAAAGTGCATACCATTTTTCCCACTTGCCGCCCTTGTGGAAATTTGGCTCTAGTTTGTCGAGAAAACTGCGCAGCATTGTATCAGCCCTCCTTCTCAATGCGTGTCAGGTTGTCACGCAGAATTCGTCCGTATTCATACTTGCCGACACAGACATAGGTGTAGAGGCCGACATCCTCCTCATCCAATTCCAAACAACCGAGCTTCTGTGCCATTTCGGTATCGCCGACAATCAACGATCTCAGCAATTGAACCGGCAGTATGTCCAGCGCAGTGACATCCTCGTAGCCACCTACGGGCACCATGGCGCGCTCGCTACCATTGGTGCTCGAGGTCATATTAAAAAGCTTTTTGGTCAGTCTGGATGCAAAGATCGGCAGCGCGGAGTGCTTGTTAGTACCGGCCCGCAAGTAATGGAGAAATTGACGACTGCGATCCTCTTTAATTACAGACACCTGATTGTGGTATCTGCCGAGAAAGGCAAACTCTGCCACGGCCTTGCGACCGGATAGCACCGAGCCAGAGATCAGACGGTTATCATCGTTGGCGAGCTCGCCGATTACCAGCTGATTGAGGTTGGCACCCAGCTGAGTTCGCAATAACCGCGGCTCATTGACTTGAGGGCCCCCGAGCGCAATCACACGACTGTTGTCGATTTTCCCACTGGTGAACAACGCGCCTATGGCGATAACATCCTGATAGCCGATGGTCCACACTGTCTTGTCAACGCTAACTGGATCAATATAGTGGATATGGGTTCCCACTAATCCAGCGGGATGGGGACCAGAGAATTGGTGGGTATTGATGTTAGCCTGTGTAATCCCAGCAATTTTTTCGCCAACTGTCTGAGCTAGGGTGCTTTGCGAGGCCGTGCACAGATTGACCGCACCCTCAGTAAGATGGGAAATTACCCTAAGTCCGTCGATGAAATCCTGTTGACGCTCATTGATAACCACCTGCGGATCTGCCGCCAGAGGGCTGGTATCCATAGCAGTGACAAATATTGATGCCGGTGCAGCATCAATCGCTGGAATTTTTGAGTAAGGTCGCGTTCTAAAAGCTACCCACTGTCCGGAGTTGACTAAATTATCCACCACTTGCTGTCTGGTAAGCTGGGATAGAGATTGATCATCATAGGAGACAAAGGTTTCACAATCGTCGCCTTGCAGATCGATTTCAATGGACTGAAAAACTCTGCGTGCGCCTCGGTTGATGGCGACAACCACACCGGAGGCTGGGGAGGTAAATTTAACCCCGGGATTCTTTTTGTCAGTGAATAACACTTGACCACCACTGACCTTGTCACCGACTCGCACAGCCATGGTTGGTTTCATACCCTGATAATCAGGACCCACAAGTGCTATTTGACTTATCTTCGGACCTGGGCAAATAGCCTGCTCTGGCTCACCTGCGATTGGCAGATCAAGTCCTCGGCGAATCTTTACCATAGAAGTTACCATTGATTAACTTATAAGGCCGCATGTTTTCAGTAGTGAAAAAATACGCCAGCGGTTGATTTTGATTTAGCTTAGCAATAGCTTTTTTACGAGCTGGATCCCAGTCCGGTTGACCGCCTCCCGAGAAGCTTAAATCAACCCCAAAGATCAGGGCGCGAGTATAATATTGTTGCCCTTCTGATTCCAGCCAGAAAGTTAAAAATAGCTATTTGTTTGTGGTTTTTTTAGCAAAAATTACTGCACTGCGACAGACTCGACACAAAGCGCAGGCACTACCACTTATTGCGCAGTTCTCTGAGAGCCAAAAAAACCGTCTGAGGATCTGGGTTTTTCGGAAATTCTGGCACCACAAGTTTCAAGTTTTCGATAATTTCAGGATTATCCAATCTAAAAAAGCAGTTGACCTGTTTTTCAAGTCCAAGGGTAGTGACTAAGGCGCAGTTTGGATCCTGATTCTGCACTTGGCTAAGCAGTTCAGCCGCCTTTTGATTGCTGGGCTCTCTATCTAGGGTAAAGCGCAGATTGTTAACGATATAATCATGGCCCGGATAGAGTCTCGTGGTATCTGGCAGTGCTGTCAGCTGTTCCGAAAAGGTCTCATAGAGCTCTCGAGGATGTCCGCCATTATGGCAATTGCCAGCACCCGCATTAAACAACGTATCGCCACTAAAAAGGACCGGTGTCTGGGCGTCGGAAAACAGACAGATATGGCTCATGGTGTGCCCCGGTGTATCCAGCACCCTAAACGCTACCGAACGGCCAACTTTGACTAGGGAATTTGCCTGTAGCGGGATATCGATGTGAGGAATTTTGTCTGCGGCATTATGATGGGCTAACAACACAGCCCCAGTGGCCTCTATCAGGTCGGCATTTCCCTGTATATGATCGAAATGTTCGTGGGTATTAAGAACCTGTTTGATCTGCCAACCCTGGGTGGAAGCAACTTGCAGACACCTCTGGGAGTCTAGAGGATCTATAGCTAGGGCCTCCCCAGTTTCAGGGCAGGCCACAAGATAGTTGAAATTGCGCCAGGGATTATCGATCCAAATCTGCTCAATCAACATAGTCGACTGCCTGATCTCTGGTTAGTCCGCCTCAAGCGGATAGGTGCGCCAGACCACGCCGGCAAATTTTTCAAGACACCTGACCACTTGGCAACTGTAGCCAAATTCATTGTCATACCAACAGTACAACACACAGTTATTGCCATCCACAATAGTGGCTTTGGAATCCATCACACAGGCCTGTCGAGAGCCGACAAAATCAGTGGACACCGCTTCGGGAGAGAGCGTATAACCGATCTGCTGCTGCAAACTGCTGTGCAACGCCTTCTGGCGCAGAAACTCATTGAGTTCCTCAACCGTGGTATCGCGACCCAGCTGCAAATTGAGAATCGCCATCGACACATTGGGGGTTGGCACCCGAATGGCGTTACCGGTCAATTTGCCCTTCAGTTGGGGAATCGCTTTGGCCACCGCCTTGGCAGCGCCGGTAGAGGTCAAAACCATATTGAGCGGTGCGCTGCGACCACGGCGATCGCCCTTGTGATAGTTGTCGATTAAATTTTGGTCGTTGGTATAGGCATGCACTGTCTCCACATGACCACTGTGAATACCAAACTCATCGAGAAGACATTTTAGGATGGGCACAATAGCGTTGGTAGTACAGGAGGCAGCCGAGATAATTTGTCGATCTTTAGTAATTTGATCGTCGTTGACACCGTAGACCACATTGGGAATATCGTCCCCTGCCGGCGCTGTCAGTAACACCTTTGATGCACCGGGCCGCAAGTGACCGCTGAGACCAGCGCGATCTTTCCAGACCCCTGTGTTATCGACAATTAGCGCATTGTCGATACCGTATTCTCGATAATCTATATCCTCTGGACTGCTGGCATAGATAACTTTCACTGGGTTGCCATTGATCACTAGAACATTCTCATCGGCCAACACGCGGATAGTGCCTTTAAACGATCCGTGAACCGAGTCGCGGCGCAATAGCGCGGCGCGCTTCTCAAGGTCATTATCCCCTTTGCCTTTGCGAATAACGATAGCGCGAAGTCGCAGTGCATCGCCGCCGCCAGCTTTTTCAATTAGAATTCTGGCCACCAACCGACCAATCCGACCAAAACCGTATAGCACAACATCCTGGGGTTCCGGCAGCGGCTTGAAGTCAGAATCGACAATATCATAAAGCTCTTGACTGACAAATTCATCGATAGATTGCTCGCCGGCCTGCTGCTGATATTTGACTACCATCTTGCCAATATCTATATGCGCGGGACCCAAGCGCAGCTTGGAGATGGCATTTAACATGGGAAAAGTATCAAATTCGGAGAGCTCATTTTGTTCCACCTGGCGAACAAAACGGTGCGCTTTCATCAGATCGATTACCGATCTGTTGACCATATTTTTTCCGTACATGTAGGTAGAGACATTGGATTGTCGGTAGAGGCCACCTATCATCGGTATCATGGACTCGGCCAGAGCTTCGCGCTCTTTCCAATCTAGAAAAAAATCATCGGGGGACGGACGCTGGGTATCGCTCACTCTTCTACTCCTTGTGCTCAAGAGCGCGTATTATCGAGCAGACCTGATAGGGTTACAATGTCTATTGATCCAAATTAAATTATACAGATTATTCGTGTAACCAATTGCCGAACCTAGGTAAAATCAGCGCCAATTCTAAAGAGTACAGACTGATCCCAATTACATCCACATCTATGAAGCTACTGAATCACTCACCGGCGACCACCACCGGCCACAAAGCACACTGGGGGGAGCTCTGCATCTCCGGTCAAGCGCTGTGTATTGCCGAGAGCGCCATGGCGCATCGAGGAATTACCCTGGCAATCGCCAAAACCGCTCAGGATGCCAGCATTCTGGACAGGGCCATCAGTTTTTTTCTCGAAGACAGCCGCATACCGGTAATGACATTTCCCGACTGGGAGACCCTGCCCTACGATGTGTTCTCACCACACCAAGACATTATCTCCAACCGCCTTAATTGTCTCGCCAGTTTGAGCAAGCTGGAACAGGCAGTTTTGATCGTTCCTGTAACCACTCTGATGCATCAGCTGGCACCCACAAACTTTATTGCATCGCGGATATTTAACTACAATCTGGGTGATGATATTGATCGAGACCGACTCAATGAACAATTGAACCATGCCGGCTATCAACGGGTGGATACCGTCTATCAACATGGCGAGTACGCCTTCCGCGGGTCACTGATCGATATTTTTCCCATGGGTGAACAAAAACCCTTTCGCATTGATCTTCTCGACAGCGAAATCGAATCGCTGCGGATTTTCGATCCAGAGACCCAGCGTACAGTGGACAATATCGAGCATTTGCAGCTCCTGCCAGCGAGAGAATTCCCACTGGATAAGCAGGGTATTAACACCTTTTTAAACAACTGGCATCAACACTTTGATCAGGACCCAAAACAGTGTCCGATCTACCGCGATATCAGTGAGGGTATCGCACCGCAGGGGATCGAGTACTATCTGAGTCTGTTCTTCGATCAGACAGCGACCCTGTTTGATTACTTGCCCGAGAATGCCAACATTTTTATTCAATCCGGTCTGCAGCAGGCAGCTAGCGATTTTTGGGGTGATATAGATAGTCGCTATCAGGAATATGCCGTAGACCCCCAGCGCCCTCTTTTGCCGCCACCTCAGGTCTTTACGCCGGTCGAGGTGCTCTTTCACCAACTCAAGCAACACCCATTAACTGTCGTTCACGCTGATGCTGTAGACACTGGCGGTGATCGCCACAATCTGAATATCGGCGATATCCCCAATATTGGGGTTAATGCCAAACTCAATAATCCCATGCAGGGACTGCAACAGTTTATCGACGGCCTACCGCCAACTGCGAAAATTTTATTCTGTGCCGAATCCGCAGGACGCCGGGAAGTTCTGTTGGAATTTCTAGCCAAAGCTGATCTGCATCCGGATCAATTCTCATCCTGGCAGCAATTTACACAATCTGACAGCTTACTGGGCATAACCATCTGTGGCGTTGACCATGGACTTCATCATCAAGAAAGTAATCTGTGCCTGATTACCGAGACCGAATTATTTGGGCAGCAGGTGTTGCAACGCCGGCGGCGATCTGCAGCCGCAGAGTCGCCAGATAGCTTATTTAAGAGCTTGGCGGAGCTGAAACCCGGGTCTCCAGTGGTGCATATTGAGCACGGTGTTGGTCGCTATCAGGGACTGGTAACACTGACTGTCGATCGATCCCCTCAGGAATTTTTGGAATTGATCTACGCGGGTGATACCAAGTTGTATGTGCCGGTTTCCTCGCTGCATTTGATCAGTCGATTCAGTGGTGGTGATCAAGTGGCTGCACCTCTGCACCGCTTGGGCACCGACAAGTGGGATAAAGCCAAGCAAAAAGCGCAGAAACAGGTGCGGGATACTGCCGTAGAGCTACTGGATATCTACTCTCGACGAGCCTCAAAACAGGGTCATGCCCATCGCGAGAACCATGCAGAGTATCAGCAATTTTGCAGTGAATTTCCCTTCGAAGAAACGCCAGATCAGCAATCTGCCATCGAGGCAGTGCGCAGCGATCTGCTGTCGCCCCAGCCCATGGACAGGCTGGTGTGTGGCGACGTCGGTTTCGGCAAGACTGAAGTGGCAATGCGCGCCTCGTTTATGGTGGTTTCCAGCGGCAAACAGGTCGTGATACTGGTTCCTACAACCCTGTTGGCTCACCAACATGTTGAAAACTTTCGTGATCGATTTTCCAACTGGCCGGTGCGCATTGAGGAGCTATCGAGATTTCGCTCGACAAAAGAGCAACAACAACTCATTGCAGATATGGCATCGGGAAAAGTTGATATTCTGATCAGCACCCATAAATTGCTCCATGCGAATATCGACTTCAACAACCTAGGACTAATGGTTATTGATGAAGAACATCGCTTTGGGGTACGTCAAAAAGAGCAGATCAAGGCACTGCGGAGTTCTGTGGACATGCTCACCATGACCGCAACCCCCATCCCCCGAACCCTAAATATGTCGATGCACAGTATTCGCGACCTATCGATTATCGCCACACCGCCGGCCAGGCGGTTGTCGGTCAAAACTTTTGTTCGCAAAAAAGAATCCAGAGTGACACGCGAAGCTATTCTTCGGGAAATTCTGCGCGGCGGACAGGTCTACTATCTGCACAATGACATCAAAACCATGCAGCGAACTGCTGAGGAACTTGCCGAGCTAGTCCCCGAGGCGCGCATTGAAATCGCCCACGGTCAGATGCGCGAGCGTCAGTTAGAGCAGATAATGTCCGATTTTTACCATCAGCGCTTTAATGTACTGCTGTGTACAACCATTATCGAAACGGGCATTGATATACCTAGTGCCAATACTATCTTGATCGAGCGCGCAGACCGTTTTGGTCTGGCTCAACTGCACCAACTGCGCGGTCGCGTTGGCAGATCCCACCATCAAGCCTATGCCTACTTAATGGTACCAGGTGAGAAAAAATTGACCGCGGAAGCCAATAAACGACTAAAGGCCATCGCCGCCGCCGAAGATTTGGGATCTGGTTTTACACTGGCTACCAATGACTTGGAGATCCGCGGTGCTGGAGAGTTGCTGGGAGAAGAACAGAGCGGTCATATTCAGACCATTGGTTTCACTCTATACCTGGAGATGCTCGACCATGCAGTAAAAGCATTGCGCAATGGTGAAGATCCCGATCAGAGCTCGGCCTTTGAACAGGGTGTGGAAGTAAACCTACACCTGCCGGCACTAATCCCAGAGGATTATTTGGCCGATATTAATATGCGTCTCACCCTCTACAAACGGTTATCCAACTGCCAGAACAAAACCCAACTACACAATTTACAGGTAGAGATGATCGACCGCTTTGGACTGTTGCCAGAGCCAGTGAAAACGCTGTTCCAGATCACCGAAATACGCCACCTTGGCGAGCAGTTGGGGCTGACGAAAATTGAGGCTGGCCCACAGGGCGGGAGATTACAGTTTGCCAAGACCACCAAGATAAAACCCATCACTATAGTGCAAATGGTTCAACAGGACCCTGCTACCTATCGCCTACAAAACAATGATCAGCTAAGTTTTAATGTAACCATGGAAAGTGCTGAAGCTCGCTTCTCAACGGTTAATGCTATTTTAAATCTATTATTAGACAGTATTGAGTCTGCTGTTGGACAGGATGCTGTGGCACAAGCCTAGGGGTTCTGGACTTAGGCAAAGATACCTATAAACTAGACCAACGTTAATCGTTGATCCCAGTGGATCCATCAATTAGCATTTTAGGGACTTATCGACTTTTGCAGAGGACTGAACAAGAAACAATCTATGAAATTGCCTACTGACAATGCATTTCTCCGTGGAAGTCTGCTGACTGCCCTGCTGTGGCTTTCCGCCGCATCAGTGTCCCAAAGCTCACAACCCCCTGCGTCGCTGGAACTTGCCGACCTGTTAATTCCAGAGCCACCCAGCAACTGGTACCAAGTTGAGATAGTATTATTTACCCAGCAGCGCCATGGGGGTTCAGAGTCACCGCCTAAAGATTACCGTCTTCAATTTCCCGAAAATTGGCGTGAGCTTGCGCAGGGAAATATCCCATTGTCGGGCATTTCCTCTCCGTTAGTAGACGATATTTCTGCCACCGAACTACTAAATGGCAAAGCAGCCTTCACAGTCAGAAACACACCCTTATTTTCAACTGAATTAACCCTGGCTGCTGTTGAGGAAACCCTCGACGATCCCGGGCTGTTCAGACCCATTCCAGAGGCGTCTATCCCCTACCAGCACCATCAATCAGAGACTGGTGAGCTGATAGTTACTACTGAGACAGACCTTGAAAGTCCGGCTGCATCGCCGGAGCCCTTTGTCCCGCAGTATGAGGAGCCGTACCAAATACTTGAAGCCGAATATAGAGACCTCAATGAAAGTGCCGCTGCCCTGAATAGGCGAAAGTACAATGTAGTCTTGCATCAGGCCTGGCGGATGCCAATTGATCAATCAGAAGCATCACCCTGGGTTCTAATTAAAGCTGGCACTACAGCAACTAGCCGCTATCTGATTGAGGGTGCAGTGCGCTTCTACAAATCCAGATTCCTGCATTTTGAGACCAATCTGTGGCATCTGGAGTTTGCCAATGATCAATCTAATTGGCTGCAACTGCCTGAAATACCCAGAGCTCCGCTGAGCGCCGATCAAACAGTCAGGTTAAATGCACAGGTATTTTCAGAACAACTGGCGAGTCTCGCCCCTGTGTCAACTAGCCCAGATCATGACGACAACCCCAGTGTAGACCAGAGGGCTGTAGACAGTGAATACCCCGTCGAGGCAGTCTGGGTTATGAATAAATCTCAGCGTCTGCAACAGGATCAGGTTTACTACCTAGACCATCCGCAGATAGGTGCCCTAGTGACTATCAAAGCCTATGTACCCCCATTGTTAAATCCCCCGTCAGCAGCGCCGAAAGATAGTCAATCTTCTGAGGTAACTGAGTTAGACGTTATATCTACTGAACGGGATGCTGTACCCAGATAAGCTGATCAGTATCAAAGCCTAGCGCTTGGCTGCGCTCGACAAAACGCTCTACCAGATCATCCGCTACCACCGGTGTGCGGGCCAGTAACCACAGGTAATCAGTGCTATTGCCTGCAACAAAGGCATAGTGATAGTTTTCAGCATCCAGCTCAAAAATAATATAAGAGCCAAAGAAGGGTCCGAAAAACGATACTTTGAGATGGCCAATACTAGGCTTATCGACAAAATACGCCCTGCCCTCAGCCTGTTTGTGATCACCGCCGAGCTCTACACCGCGGTTAATAACACGAATTCCACCATCTTCGCGAATCGAGTATTCAGCGCTGACCTGCTGTAGCCCTCGCTCAAAGGAGTGGTCGAGTCGCGCTATTTCGTACCACTCGCCCAGATAGCGATCCACCTGAAAATTCTCCACCGGCTCAACGCCCTGAGGCACACCCAGACAGCCGGTCAGCAGCAGGGTTGCCAATAGAAGGAAAGCCCAGCATTTGGGCAGCCGAAGTACACTAACAGTAGTGAGAGAGTCGAGATCGCTACTCTGGATCAATACCCAGCCCCGGCGGTGCAACATGGACGGTAGAGGTGGGGAAAGCGATCTCAGCATTGTTGGCTTCGATTATCTCGCCAATTTTGAGTAGCACATCCTGTTTGACCTGATGAAATTCCACCCAATCGATGGTTTTGGTAAAAGTGTAGACAAAGAAATCCAGCGTACTGGCAGAATACTTATTGAAGTTAACGATCAACACCTGTTGGTTATCAATAGCGGGATGATCGCGCAGCATAGCCGTCACCTGATCGACAATAGTCTGCATACAGCCGATATCCTGATAACGGATACCCAAGGTCTCATAGATTCTGCGATTGGTCATGCGCGAGGGATTTTCCACGGATATATTGGCAAATGCTGAGTTGGGTATGTACAGGGGCCGCTTATCAAAGGTTCGAATTCTGGTGAGGCGCCAGCCGATATCTTCCACTGTGCCCTCAATTTCCTTGTCTGGAGAGCGCACCCAGTCACCTACGGAAAACGGGCGATCCAGATAGATCATCAAGCCACCAAAGAAATTGGCCAGCAGATCCTTGGCGGCAAAACCTACCGCGATACCCCCAATACCGCCAAAGGCTAGCAGTCCAGAGACACTGTAGCCAAATAACTGCATGGCGACCAAAATAGCGGTGATAATCACCGCGGCACGCAGCAGCTTGGCCACTGCACTAACGGTGGTAGGGTCCAGGGGTTTCGACATATAGTCGGGGTGAAGCAGATTGCGCTCAGCGCGCTTGATAAAACCGGTTATAAATAGAGTTCCAAGGACAATAAAGGCCAGGCGATTTGCCGGCTCAACCAACGCCTGCAGTGGTGCGTCAATACGCTGGGCAGAAATGCTGACAGCAAAATTAATACCTAGAATCCAGATCAACCAGATTGCTGGCACTCGACAGGCTTCGAGTATGGCATCGTCCCAGACCGTGGGCGACTTCATGGCTCGAGCTTCCAATCTATCGATAAGCCTATTCAGCCCATAACCCAGCAGCAGTACTGTTAAAACGATCAAAAACAACTCGCCAATCCACAGATACTGCTCGCCGGTCAAATTGACCAGCCAAGACTCTAGCGTTTTCATATCAGTGCTCCCCAAAACCAGACAGACCAAGCGGTCTGATACCATAATCTTTATTTAAACAACGTCCAAAAGTCTATTTTTAATATCCCTATAGCGTCTTTTATCAATGAGCTGATTCCAATCCAAGACCTTTGATGCCTGCATTAGGCCAATCTTTTCACAGCGTTCAACCGGGTTTTGCGCCATAAATTCTAACACCTCTCGCGCTCCCTGTGGATTGTTGCACACCAGTATCATATCGCATCCGGCGCTGAGCGCCAGTCTGGCTTTATCCACATAACTCCCGGCAATATCAGCGCCTTTCATACTGAGATCATCGCTAAAAATAACCCCCTGAAACCCCAGCTGTCGACGCAACACCTGTTGTAGCCAAAATGCCGAGAACCCCACCGGCAAAGAATCGACCTCGGGATAGGTGATATGGGCGGGCATAATGCCACCCAGCTGCTCAGACAGCTGGATAAACGGCTGCATATCGCGGTTTTTTAACTGATCAAAGGTTCTGGTATCCACCGGCGCCTCAAGATGACTATCGGCAGCTATGCCACCGTGACCGGGAAAATGCTTGCCAGTGGCCCTCATCCCAGCCTCGCCCATACCGGCTATAAACGCCTGCGCCACTTCAATTACCAGCTGGGGTTGATCAGCAAAGGCGCGATCACCAATAATGCTGCTAGTGCTGCGGTCGATATCTAATACCGGAGCAAAACTGATATCCAGACCACAGGCAATAATCTCTGAAGCCATTAACCAACCCACATCGCGGGCAAGCGCCAAACCTTTATCGGGCTGCTCAGCGGTGATATCACCGAGAACCTGCATCGCCGGCAGCGGGGTAAAGCCGTCGCGGAATCTCTGCACCCTTCCGCCCTCTTGATCTACAGCAATCAACAACTGGGGGGCGGCTTTTCGAACATCGGCTACCAAATCAATCAATTGATCTCGGGATGTCAGATTGCGTGAGAATAAAATCACCCCGCCGACATCGGGGTTGCGGAGTAGTTGCGCCTCAGCTGGAGACAGTGTGGGGCCCTCTAAATCCAGCATCAGGCGGCCAAAATAATGATTTGCCATAAACAAAATGCTTCTGCATTGATCGCCAGTAGCCACCATTCTAACTATTTGGTCTCAGTGCACCAACGATCTTTTTAAACTTATTGATAATCTGCTCACAGTAGCGCTTCGATTTAATAACTGGCAACCCTAAATTAGCCTATCCCCATAGAATGAGCGGGTTTTCACCCATAGGGGTTTTGCTATCAGACAAAGCCCCTTGGTGTAGAGCGCTAAGAATGGTTGCACCGACCAATTAACTGTATATAATAACAGCTGTATTTATTAACAGGAGTTAATCATGCAGGGTCTGACGGCAAGGCAACAGCAAATCTACGATCTGATCAAAGAAAAGCTCGATGATACGGGTTATCCACCCACCAGGGCGGAAATAGCCCTAGAGCTGGGGTTTAAGTCGGCAAATGCGGCCGAGGATCACCTTCGCGCCCTGGCTCGCAAGGGCATGATTGAAATGATTCCCGGCGCCTCTCGAGGTATCCGCATTGTCAATCACTGTCAGGGACTGCCCATAGTGGGTCGAGTGGCAGCTGGTGAGCCGATTCTCGCCGAGCAGAATATCGAGGATTACCGCGAGGTACCGGCCAATACTTTCCACCCTCATGCGGACTACTTCCTGCGAGTACAGGGGCAGAGCATGGTCGACGTGGGCATTATGGATGGCGATCTACTGGCGGTACACCAGCAACCCACAGCGGACAATCAGCAAATAGTGGTTGCCAGAGTCGATGGTGAGGTTACAGTTAAGCGTCTAAAAACCACACGCAGCAAACACGAAGTCCAACTGCTGCCTGAAAACAGTGATTATTCGCCCATTAAGGTCGATTTGCGCATCCAGGACTTTGCTATTGAAGGGCTGGCCGTCGGCGTGGTGAGAGTAGCGATTTAAATTTCAGCCTCGCTGGAAAACAGGAGATTGCCCTCGGCAAAGCGATATTCTTCTACTGGCACACCACCCAGAACATGCTGTTGCAGTATTTTCTCCAGCACCTCAGGTGAACAGCTATGGTACCAAGTGCCGTCCGGATAGCTGACCATAATCGGGCCCTGTTTGCAGATCCGTAAACAATCCACCTTACTACGGTATACGCCGCTCTCCACATCCATTAGATCCAGTTCGCGAATTCGTTTCTTCAAATAGTTCCAAGATGTCTCTGCTTGGGTTGCCGATGAACATTTTCCAGCTGTGCACAGCAGTAGATGCTGCCGCTGAGAAGCAAGTTTTCTGCCTGCGGCGAGACGATTTAGTGATTTATTATCTTTCAATACTGAGCATCCGCGCGTTCTAGTGGACAGTGGGATGGGGCTCTAGCTCGTCATCCTCCGGAACTTCCTGTTCCAGTTGGTAGACAGTCTTAATACCCTCATCAATCATACTTTTGGCAACCGCTATTTGCTGATCACCCAGATATTCCTTGACCTCAGATGAGAATTTGACCCGTACCAGGGGCTCATCGCCACCGATACGCCGCAATCCGACATCGCCGTTATCTAAAACAATCAATTCAAACTCTGCTACTGACATTCTATCTGCTACCTTCTAACTGCTACTTGTCTTTGATTTTCGCCAAAACTTTAAATTGCATTGCCCTAAAATTCGACCATCATATCGCGATGACGCTCGACCAACTCACGCATCTTCACCATCCAACCTCTTACCTCTGCAAGATCCCAGTTGCCTGTTTCACCAGATACAGAGGATAGCGTATCAATCGCCAAAACCGGAAGTCGATCTGCATCCATCTGTGCGCGTCGAAGCTCTGGCAATAGGTACAGCTGCCTGTGGGCATTTAACAAGCTCATTACCCAAGAACCTTGCTGAGAAGCTAAATTGTGTAACTCGGCGGCCTCTGTGGGCTGTTTGCCCTCCCCTTGAAGAGCGTTTACTAGATCTGATGTATTGGAAACAACAGCGGGATCTTTTAACTTGTAGTTGCTGGCCATATCCTGCAGATGCCATACCCAGGCTTGATGGAGCTGGACAGTGATCGACTGCGCGACAGCCATCTCAACATGGTGATTGCTAGCGGCCTTATCCAATAGTGTAGATAATTGCTCGGCAAATAGCAGCTTTTGATTGACCGCTGACAGATAGTTGGAAACCGTCAAATCAGCCGCCTGATTTCTGCGCCGCCGACCAGTTGCCATTGGCGTAGAAGGCACTCCAACCCGTCGGTTTACCATCGGCCTCACTGCGTACATACTGTTCTTTAGTTTTGCGACTGTAGCGCACCACCGTTGGATTGCCATCGGGATCTCGGGCTGGAGCACTCAACAGAAAGCGGTATTTCTCATCAATCTGTTCTCTATGGGGCAGCAGCTCCTCAACCATGGGCGCGCGGGTTTCGCGATGCCGTGGAAACTGGCTGGCCGCTAGAAAGATACCCGAAGCGCCATCTCGCAGCACATAGTGATCGTCCACCTTGGCACAGCGCAGTTCAGGCATGGGAATCGGATCGACCTTGGGTGGCGCCGCCTCGCCATTTCTCAACAGCTTGCGGGTATTTTTACAGTCATCCGCGGTGCAGCCGAAGTACTTGCCGAAACGGCCATTTTTAAGCTGCATTTCACTGCCACACTTATCGCAGTCGAGTACGGGTCCCTCGTAACCTTTAATCACATACTGGCCAAACTCCACCTCATAGCCATCACAATCGGGGTTATTACCACAGACATGTAACTTGCGAGATTCATCCAGCAGAAAACTGGTCATCGAGGTGTTGCACTTTGCACAGCGATGTTTGTGCAGCAGTTGTTTTGACTCGGCCTCATCATCCTCTTCAATATTGATCGCCTCATCACCAGCGGTCAGATTTAGCGTATTTTTACAGCGTTCCTTTGGCGGCAGTGCGTAACCGGAACAGCCGAGGAAAACCCCAGTGCCGGCAGTTCTGATCATCATCGGGCGACCACATAGATTACATTCAATATCGGTCATCGACGGCGTATTGGGCCGCATGCCGGACGCCGTATCTTTAGCTGCTGCCAATTTTCCACTGAAGTCGGCATAGAAGCGATCCAGCAGTTGCTTCCAATTGAGATCGCCGGTGGCGATACCGTCCAGTTGGGACTCCATAGTGGCGGTAAAACTGTAATCCATCAGATCACTAAAACTCTCTGTGAGACGGTCAGTGACTATATCGCCAATTTTTTCGGCGAACATACGCTTGTTTTCTATGCGCACATAACCGCGATCCTGAATCGTGGAAATAATTGATGCATAGGTGGAGGGTCGGCCGATACCGCGCTTTTCCAACTCTTTAACCAAGGCAGCCTCGGAGTATCTGGCCGGCGGCTTGGTGAAGTGCTGCTGGGGAATTAGCGTTAACAGCCCCATGGAATCGCCCTGCTGAATATCCGGCAGCTCGGTGTCGTCATCGCGCGCGGGCATAACCGCGAGATAACCATCAAACCGCGTTACCCGACCCTTGGCGGTCATCTCATAGTCCCCTGCTGCAACCGTAATAGTGGTCGCCGTAAACTCAGCAGGCGCCATTTGACAGGCGACAAACTGCTGCCAGATCAATTGATAAAGGCGGCGGGCATCCACCTCCATATCACTGAGATTACCGGGTGTTATATCTATATTTGACGGACGAATCGCCTCATGGGCATCCTGAGCGTCAGATTTACTGCTGTAAATAACGGCCTTCTCGGGCAGGTATTTGTCACCATGGTGCAATTGAATATAGTCTCTACAGGTGTTAATTGCATCATCACTCAAATTGGTCGAATCGGTTCGCATATAAGTGATATAGCCGGCTTCGTAGAGACGCTGGGCCATTATCATGGTTTTCTTAACGCCAAATCCAAGTTTGGTGCTAGCCGCCTGCTGCAGCGTCGAGGTGATAAATGGCGCTGGCGGTTTTGACTTAGTGGGCCGATCGTCGCGCTTGGTGACTGTATAGGAAGCCTCACGCAGTGAGGCTAAGGCGGTATCGGTCTGGGCCTTGTTAACAGGCCGGAAATTGTTACCTTGGTATTTTTTAATATCAAAGCGAACCGCTGGATTGGCCGCATCTTCAGGCTGATCTGCCAGTAACTCGGGCTCGAGATCGGCTTGAACGGTCCAGTATTCCTCGGGAATAAAGGCGCGGATCTCGCGCTCGCGCTCGACAATCATTCGCAGTGCTACTGACTGCACCCGACCCGCAGAGAGGCCTCGGCCGACCTTCTCCCACAACAAAGGCGATACCATAAAGCCCACCACGCGATCCAAAAAGCGCCGCGCTTGCTGGGCATCCACCCTGTGACTATCAACTGTTCCCGGCTCATCAAATGCCGAGCGGATAGCCTTCTTGGTGATTTCATTGAACACCACACGCCTGTATCTATTGTCATCACCACCGATAACTTGAGTCAGATGCCAAGCGATGGCCTCCCCCTCGCGATCCATATCAGTGGCCAGATAGATATGATCGGCATTTGCAGCCAGTTTTTTTAATTCGCTGACAACCTTTTCCTTGCCGGGCAATACCGCGTATTCGGCCTTCCAGCCATTTTCCGGGTCTATTCCCATGCTCTTTATTAGCTGCGTTTTAGCTTTTTTCTCGCGGTATTCGGCTTTTTCTTCGGGAGACATCTTGCGGGTTATCGCCGCCTGCTTGGCACGCTGTTTAGGATCCGTAGGGGCTCTGCTAGAACCCGTGGGCAAATCTCTAATATGGCCGACACTGGACTTAACAATATAATTATCGCCGAGATAGCGGTTGATTGTTTTAGCCTTTGCTGGCGATTCTACAATAACAAGTGATTTACCCATAAAGGCTGTTTACCCTGCTTGATTGAGGCTCCTTGTAACGCCAAAAACGCGCACAACAAACCCTTTTTAACATAATTTTTTAAAAGCTTTTCAATCTAAATGTGATCAAAGGTGCGCATATATACTGGTTTCCCCGCCCTCTGGTCAACCCTCAAAGCGAAATTTCTTCACCTTTTTTTCGCAAACGTTCAATGCAACTGTGCAATGCACTCACTGTCGAGGCGTCATTGCGCTCGTCCCAGGTGATCCCCACGCCCGCACTGTTTAACACCACAGCACTGGCTCCCGAGGGCAATAGAGGCAGAGTTTCATCGAGAACATCGTGCCACTCCGATCCAGCGCGACTGGGAAGCCAATACCATTTGGGCCAAGGGGATTCCAAGCCCCTATTACTGCAGCAGTGGAGCACCCAGGGTTCGGGTCTGCGGTCACTTTGCCAGGGCAGCCAGTATAGGGTGGCCACTAAACTGTTTTCCGATTCTCGAGCGTCGGGGCGCGGTTGCAGGTTTACATTGATAGATAGACTGCGTGCCGCTTGACGGCAGTCACTAATTTGCTGTTGCCGTGGCGAGCTCTTCATCATCATGAGCGGAGATACGACAACAGCTAGAGTAAGGATTATTAACAACCAAATCATGACTTGAATATTACCCTTATTAACCTAGCGCCAACGCAATATTAATCAACGCGGGACAATTACAGCTGACTTTGCTGACAAGCCCCTACACCACCTAGAATAGGCTAACCTTCCATCTGGCCAGCATAAAGACTGCGCTTGGGCTGCTTAAATACCGAGCGCACCATGGGCTCAAATAGATTTACCTCTAACTTGGGCATTTTGGGATCAAACGAGGGGTCATCATACTTGGCGACGAATCTGGCAGTGCGCTTATAATTATCAGAATCTTTAAATTGATCTCGCATATTGCGATCCATGCCCAGAAAATGAAAGAAATTGTATCCCTGAAAAATCGCGTGGTGCTTGACCATCCAGTGATTTTCAGGCGACACAAAGGGCTCGAGAATGCTAGCAGCTACATCCGCATGATTGGTGCTTCCCAGTGTATCCCCCATATCATGAAGTAGTGCACAGACCACATATTCGTCATCTTCACCAGCTTCAGCGGCGCGATGGGCAGTTTGCAGACAGTGCTGGAGCCGATCAATAGCAAAACCGCCAAAATCACCGGACAGCAACTGCAAGTGTTCTAAAATGCGATCAGGTAGTTTTTGAAAGTACTCTAGCTGCTGAGGAATAATGATCTGCCAGTCTTCCGCCGTGCACTCCGACATTTTGCTAAATGATGCCTTCATAAATATTACCCTCTCACTTTCGAAAAAGTTAAGGTATCAAAATAGTCGGCTATTCGCCACAACTGATAATTTTTTTCGATCCAAAACAATCAGATACTACAAGTTTCGATCAGGCATTGTCCTCTAACTACAGTTGAGAGTATGTTTTGAGGAGGCATCACTGACAATCCTAACGTCTCTGTAAGTAACGGAGAATTCATCTGCAGTGGCTATCACCAGCGGTGAACTTACCTTTCTTAGGTCCACCCCAGCTTTTCTAAAACAGTCCAAACCCACGCCGAGTTTTATTAACTTGCCCTCAGGTTGGGCGCGAAAAATTCGCGTGAAATTTAATTCACCTCGACAGGGCCACACACAATCCATTCGCATGGTCACTCTGCCTTTAGGATGTTTGTCGACTGAAAAAATCATCATTAGGGCCGGATTTTCTCCATTGATAGACTGCAGATCGACCGGCTGATCTGTCTGCCAATAAAACTGACTCTCTTCGCCAGCGGTCCATTCAACATGCCGCGAATCTTCCTGCACTGCGCCATCAACTTTTGAGACCTTTAAACTACCATGGGTGGTAAGGGTTGACTTGCCATTGGCCAATTTGCGCCAGTTTCCGGAATCTCCAACATAGGATTTCCACGGTGGTCTGGTGGTTCCACTAAAAACTACAAGCTCGTTCGATACTTCAGTAACCATGCCATCTTCATTGAGGTTAGCGGCGATAATAGGCGGCTGGCCATAGGATAAACCTTGACCGCGGGCTAATAAGTTTTGACCTACAGGATAACCCTCGTCCAATGTATTGATCGCCTCTGCCGGCCAGTCCAGGGACAGTTTACCCACAAAGTCATAACGCGGCTTGCCATTGGCATCAGCAACAATTACGTCGGCGACGCCACCGCCCTCAGAACCGGGCAACCAGGCCACCACAAAGGCATCAGAGCTATTGATTTCTGCGTTCATCCACAGCGGGCGACCGGTGAGGAATACCGACACAACAGGAATACCCTTGGCTTTTAAATCTTTCAACAATTCCAAATTGCCCATATAGCCTTCTTGGAAGTGAAGCGATTCACGGTCACCTACGCCCTCAGCATAGGGGTCCTCACCAAACACCACCACTGCGGTATCAGGCTTTTTCTTCCAACTGCCATCAGTACTGAGCTCAATTGAACCACCAGAGGTCTCAATCACATCCTTAAGTCCAGCATATATAGAGGTGGCGCCTGGAAATTCCTCATTACTATTCTCAGTGCCCTGCCAAGTGAGCGTCCATCCACCGGTTTGTTTGCCAATGTTATCTGCTCCATCGCCAGCTACCAAAAGGTGCTGCTTGGGATTGAGAGGCAGAAGCTGTTTGTCATTCTTTAACAATACCAGGGACTTTCTAACTGCTTCACGCGCTACCAGCCTGTGATCAGCAGCACCCAAAAGTGCGACGCGACCAGCGACCTCCCGACTAGAGGGCTTGCCTTTTTCAAAAAGGCCTGCGCGCATCTTGACACGTAAAATACGAGTAACCGCATCGTCAATCCGCTCTATGGGTATCATGCCATCGCGAACCTGTCTGAGGGTATTGCGGTAGAACTTCTTCCAGTCGTGGGGGACCATAATCATATCCACACCAGCATTGATAGCCTGTGGACAGCTCTGATTGGTACAGCCGCTGACTTGACCAACACCGTTCCAGTCACTGACAACCAACCCATCAAAACCCATCTGGCCTTTGAGCACATCGGTCAATAGCTGCTTATGGCCGTGCAACTTTTCACCATTCCAACTATTGAACGACACCATTACCGTCTGCACGCCAGCGGCTATGGCGGCTGTATACCCCTGACCATGCTCCTCTAACAGCTGTTCGAGGGACATAACCGTATTTCCCTGATCAACACCGCGATAGGTACCACCGTCGCCGATAAAGTGCTTGGCTGTTGCAATCACTCGCTGACTATCATTGTATAACTGTCCGACTTCACCCTGGAGCCCAGTGACAATTTCACCCGCGTAGGAGCGGACAATTTTTGAATCATTGCTATAGGCTTCATAGGTTCTTCCCCAACGAAAATCCTTAGCCACGGCAACTGTAGGCGCAAAAACCCAATCTATACCGGTAACAGCCACTTCGGCTGCCGTGATTTTACCGATCTTTCGTATCAGGGCTGGATCATTGGCAGCGCCCAAGCCAATATTATGGGGAAACAGAGTGGCTCCCATAACATTGTTGTGTCCATGCACAGCATCCGTACCCCACAACAGGGGAATACCAGATTTACTATTAATTGATGCCTCATAGTAACGATCGGCCAACTTCAACCAATCATCGATGGATGAAGACTTTTTACTATCAGGAAACGAGCCACCGCCATTGAGAACCGAGCCCAAATGGTATTTAGATACATCGGATGGAGAAACTGACTGAATCTCCCCCTGGATCATTTGCCCAACTTTTTGCTCGAGAGACAGACTTTTTAAAAGGCTGTTTACTCGCGCTTCAATATCATTATCTGCATAGGCAGGGACAATTATTGAGGCCAATAAAGGGGCAAATAGGGCACGACGAAGATTACGAAATGTGTGGAAAATGATCATGATTTTTCTATTTGTAGAATTAAATTACCCCAGCTTGAACCACTGTAAAGATTCAAACTTGTAGTTTATATATGGGAGTGTATACCTGGATTTAAGATTGACACGCGGGTAATAATTTGGGAAGAAGAAAAGCGTTATGCGACCCTATATTTGCGACTAATAGTGTCTATTAGGGGTCATATAAATTTAACTAGACTAGGTTGAACTATTGGAACAGGTTGCGAATAGCCTCACGATAATTTCTGCTCACCTTAAGCTTCTCTCCACCTGACAGCAGCAGTATGCTGCCGCCTTTTTTCACTGGACTGACACTGACGACTCGCTCAATGTTGACTATAGTCGACCGGTGAATACGGATAAATAATTCGCTGTCTAACTTAGCCAATAGATCGGTCAGGGTAGACCGGATAACGTGGGTTTCCCCTGCTGCATGAACACACATATAGTCACCGGCAGCGTCGACCCAATTAATATCATCGAAGGGAATTGCCTTGAGAATGCCAGAGTCGCGAACTAGTAGCTTTCTTTTCATTCCATCCGGTAGATTATCATTGGCTACTTCATTGACCTCGAGCTGAGCGGCCCTAATGGTGATATCCTCAATGGCGCCAATAAGCGGACTTTTGAAGCTTCGATCCGCATCATTCTTCAGTCGATCCAGTGCACGATTCACCGACCTAGTAAGTCTCTCCGCGTCCAGAGGCTTTAGCACATAGTCCACAGCATGAAGATCAAAGGCATCTACTGCGTACTGGTCATAAGCAGTTACAAACACTACCATGGGCATAATATCTGTCTGCAGAGACTTGATCACATCAAATCCATTCATACCTGGCATTTGGATATCTAAGAATAATAGCTGGGGCTGAAGTTCTACAGCAGCTTGCACAGCTTGCTTACCGTTACTGCACTCGGCGACTATCTCAATATCACTGAACTCTGCGAGTAATGTGCGCATTAGATCCAGAGCAAGCGGCTCGTCATCAACAATAATAGTTTTTAGTTTTTCCATAGATCTCTTTTAGTAGTTAAGCAATATCCTCAGCTAAGGGCAGCTTCATGCTCACCTTAAAGCCACCCATATCTAGATTATCTAGGCTGAACTCGTGATTATCGCCATAAAATGCCTGCAAACGATCCACCGTATTACTCAGCCCCACTCCAGAGGATTTTATTCGAGCTTCTTCATGTCCGATTCCTGGACCCGTATCAATCATATCGATAACCAAGTAGTTATCCGCAAGACAAGCATTCACCGTAAGCTTACCCCCAGCTTCACAGGGTGAGATTGCATACTTTACCGCATTTTCCGCCAGTGGCTGGAGAATCAAGCTGGGAACCCCTATATCCTCACAGAGCTGGCTTATATTAAATTCTAGTTGCAGTCGGTCACCAAATCTAGTCTGCTGTATATTTAAGTAGAGTTTTAATGTTTCAATTTCTTTCCGCAGCGGCACCTTCTGAATAGGATCATTATCCAGTGAATAGCGCAAGAAATGACTCAACTGCACAATCATGGTATTGGCTTTGTCGTTTTGATTCATTTGCACTAGGGCTAAGATAGCGTTGAGGGTATTAAACAAAAAATGGGGATTTAACTGATAGCGCAACATCTTCAACTGTGTCTCATGCGCCACCGTCTCTGCCTGGGAGCGCTTTAACTGCTCCAACTGGTTGTCTGAGGCTATCTGTAACAGATTCCTATGCTCATCCTGCAACAGCTGGTAGTACTTAATCCCATGATAGAACGCCACCCAGCATAAAAAAATCAACAGGGATCCAAATAACCAACCACCAAAATCAGACCAGACACCCTCCTCCTGGGTCATTGACATAAACGTAATGATTCGCAGAATGGTCCAAACTAGGGAACAGCCAATAATTCCCGCCATTGCGGCTGACAACCGAAAAATTAACTTATCATTCCAGAAAAAATTAAACAGTGATCGCAGAGGCCACGACACAATAATTCCCATCGCCGACTGTAACAATGTATGAGCAATATAAGCGGGACTCTGTTGGTTGTACCAGAGGGTGAGACTGAGGAAGCTGATTAGAGAAAGGCCAAACCAACCCACCAACTGCAGCACCCAAAACTGTAGGTTGGTATTGCGGTAAAACAGCGATAAGTAAGGATGGAACTTGGATTCAACCATAAACTATGCTGATTGGGTTGCAGTTAATATTCACAGCGATTGTCCTGCTCTAACAGAGCATTAATTTATGACATAATGCCACAGCAAAATCCTATTTAATACAACTACCGAAATAGCCACAAATAACAACTTTGAGATGCTTTAAATGCAAGCAACTATCAATGCTCATCATTACATTGAGTATCTGGGCGTCCAGGCACTGAAATCAACCCATCCCGAAATCAGAAAAATAAAGCGCAAGCAACAGGGACACAGCGCCCATGGCAATAAGAACTGGCGATCCAGTTTTGTGCTGATGGATTATCTGAGCACCTATCCACCCAAATCAGCTTGCCAAGTGCTGGATATAGGCTGTGGTTGGGGGCTCAGTGCTATTTTTATGGCCAAGAGATTTCAAGCGCAGGTAACTGGGATTGATATTGATGATTCTGTAGCCCCCTATCTCTCTCTTCAAGCCGAGGTCAATAACTGTGATATCCAGTTTCAAAACCGCAGTTTTGAATCCTTTAAAACCGTGGAACTAAACCACTACGACTGCCTGATTGGCGCCGATATCTGCTTTTGGGATGAAATGACCCAACCTCTATTAAATTTAATCACTCGGGCACGCAAAGCTGGGGTAAATACCATACTGATTGCCGATCCGGGGCGACCGCCCTTTTGGGAATTAGTTGATCTCTGTGCCAGAAAGTTTAAAAGCGACGTAGTAACGCGAAGACTTGAAGCGCCCTGGCGAACTGAAAAATACATTTTAGTTATTTAAAGACATAAAAAAAACCGCGTTGCTGGCAACGCGGTTTTTTAGTTTGCGAACAACTAAGCTGGCATTAGAAAGCCATATTAAACTTAATACCGTAGTGCCGCGGCTTGCCGAATGAACCACGCATATAACCGGGACCTCGATCAGCCCAGTTGCGAATCAATTCATCAGTCACGTTGCGCACGTAGGCTTCTACACCCCAGCGTTTCTGTTCATTAATCAGACGCAGGGCAAAACTAGCAGAGGCATAGGCCTCTTGACCTGAGTGAAACGCACCCTCATCAAAGTTGGACTTATCGAAGTACATTTCATCCTGCCAGTGAACAGAGACATAGGGGCTTAAACGCAAACCGTTATCTAAGTACCAGTTGTGCTCATAGTTAACTGTCAACGAGTACTCTGGGGACCAGGGCATCGCATTGCCAACAAAGCTCGTTGGGCGGACTATAGACCCATCATCAGCGGTAACATTAGGGTTACAGGGCGTCATACCCAAAAGGGCACGTTCAAAGCAATACCAGTCATCCTGAGCACCATCAAACTCTTTAATATCCGAGTCTAGGTAAGCCAGCCAGCCATTAATACGACCGCCGTCATAGGGGTACCAGTCAAACTCAAGTTCCACACCCACACTTTGGGTCTCACCGATATTGCTGGTAATTAATGTACCAATATCGCGAGTTAGGGTTACACAGTCACCTTCACCATTGGTACAAGCCGAAGTACGCCCTTCAGTATCATTATAATCCTCGGTCACACGGATCTCTTGCCCGGTGTAAGTAATGGTTGCGTAGAAGGTATCCTGCAGATTGGTATTGTCCATCAAGAATACATTACCTAGCAGATTTAGGTCCCCATCCAATAAAGTGGCCTTAAAACCCAGCTCATAGGTCTTATTGTCTTCTGGGTCATAGTCAAAGGTATCAGTGATATTACAGTCACAGATATCTACTGCATCACCAAAACCACCAGACTTATAGCCGGTTGCAACCGAGCCGTAGACAAACAGGTTATCATTAACTAGATAATCAAAGCCAAGCTTCCAAGTTCCCCTGCTCCAGGCACCAGAATGGGAATTATCTGAATATTGCAATGCTTTTGATTCACCAGCGGCATTTTGTCGAGACGGGCTAAGGAAGTCACTTCCCAAGGTGCCCATATCAGCGGTTAACACATCAGACTGATAGCCACCACCTGCACCATTAATACCCAGTCGGGTCCATTGTTCATACCAGAAGGCGCCTTCCGTTTCGTAAAGACCGATATTGGGCTGACGGTAACCCGATGTAATGTAGTTTCGACCGCCGATATCTTCTTTTTCATCTTTGGTATAACGATATCCAGCGGTTAAATTAAGCTTTTCATTGACTGCGAGATCAAACTGCACAAAGGCTGCCTTGGACTCAACAATACGCTCTGGTTGCACAAATGACTGTGCCAACGGCAAAACGATTCCACAGCAAAAAGGATCCTCAATATCAAAGCGAATCTCATTGTCCTCTTTCATATAGAACAAACCGCCAATCCACTGAATGGGGGCGTCACTGTTGGAACTAAACTGCAATTCGGTGACCAATGAGCGGTAATCGGAGTAGTTGGTACTCATGGCTAAATCATTGAATGGCTGTAGAACAATAGACTCAAATTGACCATTATCAACAGATTGAACCAAGCCAAGATCCTTGACTAGATCGGGGCATTCAACCATTGAACCATTACCACCTGTGCACCCAGCTGGCGGAGCGCCATCATCATACCAACTGCGAATAAAACCGTAGCCTGGATGGTCGGGGTGGGCATAGGTAGTTGAGGCATCATGGACCTGTGAGCGCTCTTGCTGCGAGTAGCCAATGCGGTGTTCCATCACCACGTCATCGGTCAGATCCCATGTCAACACCGAGCGCAGACCCAGTATAGACATATCCATTTCACC
>Ga0213866_10000544_pt1 | contig 29990 bp, 28 predicted proteins | sample PICome_11_FD_160079 | JGI IMG/M metagenome (GOLD analysis project Ga0213866, IMG submission 160079) | Coastal seawater microbial communities near Pivers Island, North Carolina, United States - PICO284 | ecosystem: Environmental > Aquatic > Marine > Coastal | place: USA: North Carolina... | reverse complement strand
TATTTTTTTTACAGCTTTTAGTACCGTTTCGTCTTCGTTGTTAATTGCTATTAAAAGATTTGAAATGGATTTTTTCTCTAAATGATTGTAATGGGAATCTTGTTCTGTTGTTTTAGTAAAAGCCATGTATAAAAATACTATTTTTTTAAAATACTTTAAATTCTTAAACTATTCAATCAACAAGCTAGCACGATAAATTTCTGAAATACTAAAATAGCCCATAGGATAATGGCTTGAATCTGAGGTATTATAGATATTACCACGTATTGAGGTTGGTATGGTCTTAAAAGGATCTCCTCCTTCTTCAGTTTGTTCAATAACAGCACTCATAAAATTAAAATAAGTTTCATCTGCTCCATAAAGTGTTACAAATGCGGTGTCTCCACTTTCTAGATCATCATAGAAAAATGAGAAAGTAAAGGGATTACCTTGGTAGAATTCGTCTTTCGTTGCTAAAAAATTATTATATCCAAAATCAAGGACATAAAAATCGTCTCGGCTTCCATTATCTGTAAAAGTTACAATGACTTCAATTTCATCTCCTTCAAATAAAGTTTCATCTCCCTGTAATAAATTGTCTATAGGAGTGGCTGGGTTCAATTGTTCTACAGATGATTCATAAGTTTCACCATTATAAAAAATCATAAGCTTGTAATTTACATCGAAATTTGGAGTAAAATCTAAAATATAGTGTCCGGGATTCGTAGGATCATGTAAAAATGTATGAGTTACACTATTTTCAACTTCTAAAATTTTGACTTCTGCATCCGTAACCCATTGAATATTTTCATCATAAAAACCACCTGTTAAGCTCAATACTATGATTTGGGTATCTGTATTTTCAGGGTTCATTTTTATGCGGGCATCAATACTTAATCGTTCCTCTGCAGTGTTTAAATCCAATACGATTACTTCTTCACATGATGTTCCTGAAAAATAAATACTTAATAATATTAAAAATCGTTTCATGATTTAGAATTTAAAGTTATATGTTATCGAGCCAATCGCTCCAAAAATGGAGAGTTTGAGAGCTTCATTTTGACCCGTATCTGTGTTTTGTCTAAAATTCAATGATTGGGCATTTTTTCGGTTATATATATTATAGACACTAAAAACCCATTCGCCGCGCCATGCTTTGGTTTTATTTGGCTTTGGAATATATTTTGCAGATAAGTCAAATCTATGATAAGAAGGTAATCGACTTGAATTTCGAGCTTCATACGTAGGTATAACCAACCCATTGTATATATACTGTCCATTGGGATAAGTCGTAGGTTGTCCTGTTTGGTAAAGGAAATTAGCATTTAATGTCCATTTTTTATTAAGATCATAACTTGAGGTTACTGAAATGTCGTGTGTTTTATCGAATGGAGTGTTGTACCAGTTTCCATTATTAATTCCAGTTTCCGATGGGTTGCGACCTTCAGTTTGCTGTTCAGATTTTGACAGTGTATAGGCTAACCAACCTTTAAGTCTACCGTCATTTTTTCGAAGTAAAACTTCCAAACCATAGGCTCTAGAACGCCCATTAAGTATAACTTGTTCAATAGCTTTATTAGCTATTAGATTAGCTCCATCAATGTAGTCTATACGATTTTTAGTTTGCTTGTAATAGGCTTCAATCTCGAAGCTGTAATCATTGTAATTCTTAAAATAACCTAAGGCAATTTGATCTAAAAGTTGTGGTTTAATATATTTTCCACTAGGAGCCCAAACATCTAGCGGAGTTGGTGCTGTCGTATTTGACAGTAAATGTAAGTATTGTGCCATTCGGTTATAGCTAGCTTTCACGGAGCTATTTTCGTTAAATAAATAAGATAAAGATAGTCTTGGTTCTATATTAATAAATGAAGCCTCCACACTACCACTTGATCTATTAATTGTCCCTGTAGGATCTACAGCTTGATAAATTTGTAATTCAGGATTAAAAATCAAAGGGTTATCATCGTCATAGCTGTTTAACTCATCTTGACCAAGCCGAAGAAAACTACTAAGTCTTGCACCATATCTCAACGATATTTTTTCTGAAACTTGTTGTTTTATATCCAGATAAACTGCGTTTTCAAAAGCATTTTTTTTAGTTAGCTCTTCTCTATTAATACCTGATGTAGGTCCATTGGGTTGAATGATACCAGGGTTAAAACCATAGTAGGTGCTTTGTAAGCCATATTCTAGGCTGAAGTGGTCATTAAGGTATTGTTTCAGATCAAATTTGACATTCATATTTTGTATGCCTGAATTCCATTTAAATCCTACAAAATTCAAATCTAATCCGTAATAATAATCGGAATATATTAAGGATAAATTTGAAAATAATTTATCAGAAAATAAATGATTCCAACGAAAATTAACTACCGTATTTCCATATGTATTTTCAAAACTATTGGACACATTAAAGACATCTCGACCAAAATAACCTGATAAATAAATTTTGTTATCTACGTCTAAGCGATAGCTTAATTTGGTGTTTATGTCATAGAAATAGGCAATATTATCAATATCAAATAGCGGTAAAAACAAATGAGCGTAAGTAGATCTACCTCCAAATAAAAAAGATCCCTTTTCTTTTTTTAAGGGTCCTTCAAACAGAACACGGCTAGATACTAAACCAATACCTCCATTAGCGCGAAATTCGTTTTTATTTCCTTCTTTTTGATATATATCTAATACAGAAGCCACACGTCCTCCATATTTTGCAGGAATGCCACCTTTGTAAAGTTTTAAATTCTTAATTGCATCAGGATTAAAAACTGAGAAAAAACCAAAAAGGTGGGAGGAATTAAATAGGGTTGCTTCGTCTAATAGAATTAAATTTTGATCATTAGATCCCCCGCGAACATTGAATCCTGGAGTGCCTTCACCACCACTAGAAATGCCTGGAAGTAAGGTTATGGCCTTAACTAAATCAGCTTCTCCAAATACTACTGGAATTTGTTTGATGGTATTCGAATTTAAAGTATTGACACTCATTTGAGCTGTTTTGATGTTTACACCTTCAGCATCCGTTTTTAATACAATTTCATCAAGAGTGTCTGTATTAGCCTCCAAACTAAAATTTTGATTTAAATTTTGATTTAAAATGATGGTTTTAGAAATAGAAGAATATCCCAGGTAACTTACCTTTACATCATAAGTTCCTTCTGGCAACGTAATCGAGTAAAAGCCATATTCATTAGTAGTAGCTCCAGTATTCACTTTTGGAAAAATTATATTAGCTCCAATTAGTGTTTCTTGTCCTTCACTCTCATATATAGAACCACTAAGAGTAAATTGGTTTTGAGAAAATCCAAAGACAGAGTAAAAATATATTAAGTAAATAAACCGAGAAGTCATAGTCAATTTTACTCAGTAAAACTAAACAAAAATGAAGTTCTCTATGAACTCTTTAACATAACTTTGATGTTTAATTATTGATCTAAAATTGAATTGAAAGTCTTACTTGGGCGCATAACTTTATTCGCTTTATTATTATCAGGGAAGTAATAACCACCTATATCAACTTTCATTCCTTGTATGGAATCTAGTTCTTTTAAAATAATGGCTTCATTATTTTTAAGTTGTTCCGCAATTAAACTAAATCTAATTTTTAGCTCTTCGTCTTTATCTTGATTAGATAAAGCTTCAGCCCAAAATAAAGATAAATAAAAGTGACTTCCTCTGTTATCAAGTTCATTTACTTTTCGTGAAGGTGATTTTTGTTGTATTAATAGTTGTTCAGTGGCATCATCCAAAGCAGCACCAATTATAGAAGCTTTTAAATGATTGTGTGTCTGACTATAATGCTCTAAAGAAACGGCTAAGGCTAAAAACTCTCCAAGAGAATCCCATCTTAAATGATTCTCTGCTAATAATTGTTCAACATGTTTTGGAGCAGATCCACCAGCACCAGTCTCAAATAAACCACCTCCATTCATTAATGGAACTATAGATAGCATTTTTGCACTTGTCCCAACCTCTAAAATAGGAAATAGGTCCGTTAAGTAATCTCTCAATACATTCCCAGTAACAGATATTGTGTCTAGACCAATTTTAATTCTTTCCAAAGTATATTTTGTAGCATCAATAGGTGATAAAATTTTAAAGTCTAAATCACTTGTTTCGTAATTAGTTAAATATTTATTTACTTTTTTTATCAATTCAAAATCATGAGATCTATTTTTATCTAACCAAAAAACAGCAGGTGTTTTAGAACTACGAGAACGCGAAACAGCTAGCTTAATCCAATCTTTTATGGGTTCGTCTTTTACTTGACACATTCGCCATATATCGCCTTTTTTAACCTTATGCTCAGTAAGTTTTATTCCGTTTTCGTCGACAATTTGAACAACCCCGTCTTCATTAATTTCAAAAGTTTTGTCATGGGATCCATATTCTTCTGCTTTTTGTGCCATCAGACCTACATTTGGTACAGTACCCATTGTAGATGGATTGAAAGCTCCATTTTCTTTACAGAAATCAATTGTAGCTTTATAAATCCCTGAATAACTACTGTCTGGTATTATGGCTTTTGTATCTTGAAGCTTACCACCAGAGTTGTACATTTTTCCTGAAGTTCTAATCATTGCTGGCATTGAAGCATCAATAATAACATCGCTTGGAACATGTAGATTTGTTTTTCCTTTTGATGAATTCACCATTGCTAAATCTGGGCCATTTAAAAGAGCTTTTTCAAAGGCTAATTTAATTTCATCACGTTTAGCGGAATCAAGTTTATTTAATTTTTCAAAAATATTTTCCAATCCATTATTTGGGTTTACCCCAATTTTAGTAAATTCAGACTTATATTTATTAAATATATCCTCAAAAAATAGACGAATAACATGTCCAAAAATTATTGGATCACTAACTTTCATCATAGTCGCTTTCATATGTAATGAAAGTAAAACATTTGATTTTTTAGCATCAACTATTTGTTCCTTTATAAAGCTTGAAAGAGACTCAACACTCATTACTGAAGCATCGATAATCTCATCTTTTAAAAGATTTATATTTTTCTTTAAAATTGTTTTTTTACCAATTTTATTTAGGTGTTGAATATTTACACTTGTAGCGTTTTCTAGTGTTATAGATTGTTCATTATTAGCAAAATCGCCAGATGACATACTAGCTACATGGGTCTTAGAATTTTTTTCCCATTCCCCCATAGGGTGTGGGTTTTTTTTAGCGTAATTTTTTACAGCCTTTGGAGCTCGTCTATCTGAATTACCTTCTCTTAGAACCGGATTTACTGCACTACCTTTAATCTTATCATATCTAAATTTAATTTCAACTTCTTTTTCATTAGTTGGTTGCTCAGGGTATTTAGGTAAATTAAATCCTTTAGATTGAAGTTCAGAAATAGCTTCTTTAAGTTGAGGAATTGAAGCGCTGATATTTGGTAATTTTATCACGTTTGCATGGGGTTCTTTAACAAGGTTACCAAGGCTTTTTAGTGAGTTTTCAACACATTGATTTTCAGATAAATAATCTGAAAATGAAGATAAGATTCGCGCTGCTAAAGAAATATCTTTTGTTTCAATTGAAATTCCAAAAGGTTCAACAAATGAACGAACAATTGGTAAAAACGATCTTGTTGCTAGAGCTGGGGCTTCATCTGTAATTGTGTAAATAATTTGAGCCATAAATAAGCTTTGTTTTGGTTGGTGTATATTTTGGAGTACTAAAAAAAAGCACTCAAATATATTAAAAAGCTTACTATTATTTATTCCAAAATGGCAGGATTTTTAACATTTTGATAACATTGTTATTTAGTAGTTTAAAATTTGAATAAATGATAATATTTTAACAAAAAAAAGCGCTGTATTACAGCGCTTTTTAGATTTTTTTAAAAAGGTGTAGAGATTAACGATTACTTTCTTTAATTCTAGCTTTTTTTCCAGTTAATTCTCTGAAGTAGAATATACGTGCTCTTCTGACTTTACCACGTTTATTAATTTCAATTTTCTGTAAGGCAGGCATATTTACAGGGAAAATACGCTCAACACCAACTGTTCCTGACATTTTCCTGATAGTGAAAGTTTCAGATGAGCCAGATCCTCTTTTTTGAAGTACTACACCTCTAAAGAACTGAGTTCTTACTTTTTGACCCTCACGAATTTCGTAATAAACAGTAATGGTGTCTCCAGCAGAAAAATCTGGAAAGTCTTTTTTTGTTACAAATTCGTCTTGAACGAATTTAATTAATGATTCCATAATAGCTATTTAATCAGTTTGTTCGGATTAACATGTACGTCCATCGCTAGAGGTTAGGCCGAAATCGAGTGCAAATATAATCAATAATTAAATTTGTACAATTTTAAAAAGGATTTTTATTCATCTAGTAAATCAGGGCGTCTGATTTTAGTATTTCTTAGTGCTTCTTTTTCTCGCCATTTTTCTATTTTTGGAAAATTACCACTAAATAGTACTTCTGGAACATCCCAACCCTTGTAAGATCTTGGGCGTGTATAAATTGGAGGAGCTAACATGTTATCTTGAAATGAATCTGTTAATGCTGAGGTTTCATTGCCAAGAACTCCTGGGATTAATCTTATTATTGAATCACAAAGTACAGCTGCTGCTAACTCACCACCTGAGAGTACAAAATCTCCAATGGAAATTTCGTGAGTAATTAAATGATCACGAACTCTTTGGTCAACTCCTTTGTAGTGTCCACATAAAATAATTATGTTATTGAATAATGAAAATTTGTTTGCTAATGATTGATTCAATTTCTCACCATCAGGTGTCATGTAAATTACATGATCGTAATCACGTTCAGATTTTAATCTTGAAATACACTTATCGATTGGTTCAACAGTCATCACCATTCCTGCACCACCACCATATTGATAATCATCAACTGATTTATAATTGTCCGAGGTGAATTCTCTGAGGTTATGAATGTGAATATCTACAATTCCATCAGATATTGCACGCTTTAGAATTGATGCTTCAAATGGACTTTTGAGAAGTTCAGGAACTACACTAATAATATCGATACGCATTGGTATGTATTTTAAAACAAATATAAATTAAATATGTGAAGAACTTAGTTTGTTTAGTAGTAAGTAAACCGGCGTACTTCAGCTAAATATTTGGCAAGACGTATTACTTGATGACTATAACCATATTCATTATCGTACCAAACATAAACTATAGCATTTTTCCCATTTTCTCTCACTATTGTCGCTTTACTATCAAATATTGCTGGAGCTGAACTACCTATTATGTCACTAGAAACAAGTTCGTCATTAGATTCAAATTTGATTTGCTCAACTAAATTACCCTCAAGAGCATTTTTCTTTATTAAAGCATTTAAATTTTTAAAATTTGTTTTTTTATTTAATTCTAAATTTAAAATAGCTAAACTTCCATTTGGTACAGGAACTCTTATTGCATTTGAAGTTAATTTATCTTTTAATTTTGGTAATGTTTTACTCACTGCATTTCCAGCTCCTGTTTCAGTAATTACCATATTTAAACCAGCAGCACGACCTCTTCTATATTTTTTATGTAAATTATCAACTAAATTCTGATCATTTGTATAGGAATGGATTGTTTCTAAATGGCCATGGTTAATTTGAAGATTTTCGTCAATTACTTTTAGCACAGGTGCAATGGCATTTGTTGTACATGAGGCAGCAGAAAAAATGATATGTTTTTTAGGGTCAAAAATTTTGTGATTAACGCCATAAACAATATTTGGTATGCCACTTCCTGGAGCAGTCAAAAGAACCTTATCAACTCCATTTGATTTTAAATGTCGTTTCAATTCTTTTTCAGTTCTAAATGCCCCAGTATTATCAATTAATAAAGCATTTTTAATTCCATGAGTTAAATAATCAGTACTATCTGGAGCATCACTAGATATTAGATATACTGTGGTACCATTTATGACTAAAGCTTGTTTTTTTGCATCAACCTCTACAGTTCCACTAAATTCGCCATGAATAGAATCATTCAATAATAAACTTGCTCTCTTTCGTAAAATGTCTTCGTTAATTATACCTCTAGTTACTATTGCTCTTAAGCGTAATTGACTTCCTCTACCATTTTTTAACATTAATTCTCTAGCAATCAATCTTCCGATTCTACCAAATCCATATAAAACTACATCTTTTGGCTTTATAGGTTTTTGCTTTTTATGTTCTTTTAATTTTTTTGAAATGAATGTAAAAATATCATTGTGATCGGGATTTATTTTATGAAATTCAAATGAAAGTTTACCAATATCAATCTTAGATGGTGAAAGACTCAGCTTTTTTATTGATTTGGCAACTTCTACAGTATCAAAAATAGAAATAGGTTTGTTTACAAAATTACTTGAGTATTGATGTAATTTTAGTATTTCATCAACATTTTTATCAATTAAAACATTTCTGAATATGACTAATTCAATAGCTTCATCATACCAAAGGTCATTAATTGTTTTAATAAGCTCGATAGCTGCCTTTCTGTAGTTTGTTTGAAATGAAATTTCATTTTCGTAGGATTCAACCATTTAATTTTGTTTATTTTTAATACAAATGTAAAACAACTACAACGTTTTCGTAAATTATTTAAAAAAAAATCATCCAAAAAAATAGAGGATGATTTTTTAATTTGTTCGCAGGGACTATCTTATCTAAAGCGGTAAACCATTTTCTCACCATTATTTTTTATTATAGAAATTCTGCTTACCCTGTTGGAATTTTTGCTCAATGCTTTATTAACATCTGTTACAGAATTAACTTTTGTGTCATTTAAAGCAATGATTAAGCTTCCTTTGTCTACTCCATCAGAAATCCATTCTTGTTTATAATAATCTGAGAGTTCTTGTAGTTCAAGACCATACTCACTTCCTTTATCTTTTAGTTCTTTGTTGTTGAGCTCTTTTAAGGTCCCAATTATTGGAACGTATACAGTTGAAAGCTTTTCTAACTTAACATTGATATTTTTTATTTCATTTTCTCTTAAAATCTTAACTTCTACAATATCATTGGGGCTCTTTGTATTCAGAAATCCTTTTAAATCTGAAAATTTTGAAATTTTTATTCCATCAATACTTTTTATTACATCACCTTTCTTTATGCCTGAACTTTTAGCTCCACTATTTTCTTGTACATCACTTACATAAAACCCTTCAGTTTCATTAATTCCTAATTCTTCTGAAGATTTACTATTAAGTTCTGTTCCAATAACCCCCAAAATTCCATTTTGAACATCTCCAAATTCCATTATATCTTCAATAACTTTTCGTGCTATATTACTAGGAACAGCAAATGAGTATCCGATGTAAGAGCCAGTTTGAGAAGAAATAGCAGTATTAATTCCAATTAAGTCCCCATAAATATTAACAAGGGCACCTCCTGAATTACCAGGATTTACAGCTGCATCTGTTTGTATAAAAGACTGTGTGTTATTTCCTGACAAATCCCTTGATTTTGCACTAATTATACCTGCGGTAACAGTTGAGGTAAGATTGAACGGATTTCCGACTGCTAAAACCCATTCGCCAACCTTTGTTGAATTGCTATCACCAAATGTTGCGTAATTTAGCTCTTCGTCAGAATCAACTTTGAGTAAAGCTATGTCTGTTGAAGCATCAGACCCAACAATTTCAGCTTTATAAGTTTTATTGTTATTTGTAGTGATTTCAATCGACTCAGCACCATCAATTACATGGTTGTTTGTAATTATATAACCATCAGGTGATATTATTACTCCTGATCCAGTACCAACTTGGAATCTATTTTGAGATCTGCCAAGGAATAAATCTTCAAAACTAGTATATCCTTTGCTAATTGTAGTGTTCTTCACATGTACAACAGCATGTAGAGTTTTTTCAGCAGCTACCGAAAAATCAATATTTGATCCTCCACTTGATTCATTAATATAATTAACAGGAAAAGTATTAGTTTTTGCTGTTGAACAACTATTTTCATTTGATTCAGTTATAAATAATTCATTGTAAGCTATTAATGCTATTGAAGCACTTAAAGCAGATATAAATAAAAGTGAAATAAATTTTTTCATTTTTCTCAATTTTAGTTTGAAAATATAACATCAAAAATAATTTTTTATTGAGTGCTATATTTAAAATTAACAAATTTTTTAAAATAATTTATGCTTTTAAATATTTATATATTTGCAAAATATGTCAACTAAATTTTATAAATACCAAGCAACGGGCAACGACTTTATTTTAATTGATAATCGTTTAAAAACTTTCGACAAAAATGATACCAAACTTATATCTAGGTTATGTAATCGCAATTTTGGTATTGGAGCCGATGGTTTAATTTTAGTTGAGGAAGAAAAAGAATTTGATTTCCGTATGGTTTATTTTAACTCTGATGGAAAGCAAAGTTCAATGTGTGGAAATGGAGGAAGATCTATAGTTTCTTTTGCTAAGCGATTAGACATTATTCAAAATACTGCAACTTTTGTGGCAATAGATGGAATTCACCAAGCTTTTATTGAAGATGATTTTATTAAATTAAAAATGAATGATGTTGATGAAATAAAAATTAATAACGGTGATTACATTTTAGATACAGGTTCTCCACATTTTGTTAGTTTAAGGAAAAATGTTTCAGACCTTGATGTGAAAAAGCAGGGCTCTGCAATTAGAAATATGGATATTTTTAAAAAAAAGGGGATAAATGTAAACTTTGTTGAACATGTTGGAGACAACACTTTTTTTGTAAGAACATATGAACGGGGAGTAGAATCAGAAACACTATCTTGTGGCACAGGAGTTACAGCTGTAGCCATTGCTATGCATTTATCAGGTAAAACATCTGGAAATAAAATTAGACTAAATACTTTAGGTGGATTTCTAGAAGTGCATTTTAATAAAAATGAATCAATTTACACAGATATTTGGCTATGTGGACCTTCTGAATTTATTTTTGAGGGAATTTTAAATTATAATTATTAGGCTTGAAATAAAATGAATTTCAGAAAATTTGCTTTCATTATTGTAGTTTTTGGTTTAATATTTTTTGCCTATTTCTCTTATTTTGTTTACAACGTAATGTTAGTTTCTAACACTGCTTTTGAATCTAAACAGGCTTTTATTTACATCAAATCAAATTCTAAATACGATCAAGTAAGAGAAGATTTATTGCCGTTAATTAATGATATTAAAACTTTTGACATTCTTGCAAAGCAAAAAAAATATATTAATAATGTTAAAGCTGGGAGATATATAATTGAAAAGAATATGACTAATAATGATATTATCAATACTATTAGGAGTAAAAATATTCCAATTACTGTATCATTTAATAATCAAAATTCATTAGAAAAGTTAGCAAAAAGAATTTCCATGCAAATTGAAGCTGATAGTTTGAGTTTAATTAATGCTTTTAGAGATTCTGTTTTTTTAAACTCTAATGGTTTTAACAAAGAAAATATTTTAGCAATGTACCTTCCCAATAGCTATGATTTTTTTTGGAATACATCTGCTGTAAAGTTCAGGTCTAAGATTCAAAAAGAATATAATAAATTTTGGAATTCAAAAAGAAGAACAAAAGCTAAAAATCTAGGAATGTCACCTGTAGAGGTCTCTATTTTAGCTTCAATTGTTCAAGAGGAATCAAAAGAAATTACTGAGCAATCAAGAATTGCAGGAGTGTATATTAATAGATTAAAAAACAATTGGGCTTTGCAGGCTGACCCAACTTTGAAATTTGCACATTATAAATCAAAAAATTATGAAGGTGACATCATTAAGCGTGTTTTGAATATTCATAAAAAAATTGATTCTCCATATAATACATATTCCAACAAGGGATTACCACCAGGTCTGATTTCTATGCCAGATTTGAATGTAATTGATGCGGTATTAAATTATGAAAAACATTCATATTTTTATTTTGCTGCTGATCCTGAAAGACAAGGTTTTCATAATTTTTCAAAATCATTGAAAAAGCATAATATCAATGCAGCTAGATATCAAAATTACCTTAATCTCAGAGGAATAAAAAAATAATTCAAACTACTGATTTACAGCTATTTATAATATGTTGTATATTTGCACGGATTTTAACAAAATTTGTAATACAAATGATAGATATGTTGTTTCTTAAAAATCGATCAATTTTGCTTACTTTGATGAGTTTTTTATTACTTTCATTTTCTCCTTACACTGGTTCTTTCAGTTCAAAAAAGATTATTAATGATACACCATCTTTAAAATCTAATAATTTTGAATACATTAACTATGTAGTTTTAGACAAGTCATATTTTGGGTTTAAAGAGGCTCTTGCCTTCAAGGAGTCTTGCGGAAAATACAATGCTGTTAATAAATTAGGATATTTAGGTAAATATCAATTTGGAGTATCTACTTTAATGCTACTTGGAGTTGACGATTCACAATATTTTTTGTCCAACCCTAAGCTTCAAGAAGAAGTGTTTTTTGCCAATTTAAAAAGGAATAAATGGGTTTTAAGGCGTGATATATTAAGATTTGAAGGAAAAAAAATTAATGATATTCTTGTAACTGAATCAGGAATTTTAGCTGCAGCTCATCTTTCAGGCCCTGGTAATGTAAAGAAATATTTAAGAAGCTCAGGTAAACTCAAATTTAAAGATGTCTTTGGCACAAGTATTGAATCATATCTGATAAATTTTTCCAAATATGATTTATCTAATATTTTTCCTGAGAGATATCCAAAAATTAATTCTTATTAAATTGCTTCAATAATAAAAATTGTTGGACGTTTGTTGATTGATGTCTTTATTTTTTTCCAATCATTTACTGTTTTCATGATAATAGTTTCAGTAGATAAACTCAAATCAGATGCTATACAGACTTTAGTCGTTGATTTTAAAAATTGGCATAAATCTTTTAATACAGAATCATTTCTGTAAGGAGTTTCAATAAATATTTGAGCCTGTTTTTCGTTTTTTGATCTTTTCTCTAAAAATTTTATTTTAGATTTTCTTTCAATTTTGTCTATAGGTAAATACCCATTAAAGGCAAAGTTTTGACCATTCATACCTGAACTCATCATAGCAAGCAATATTGATGAAGGTCCAACAACAGGAACTATTTTTATTTTTTTCTCATGGGCCAACCTAATTATTTTAGCACCAGGGTCAGCAATTGCTGGACAACCGGCATCTGATAATACGCCTACAGGAATACCAGCCATGCAAGGTTCAATATACTTTGGTAAATCTAAATTATCTGTAAATTTATTTAATGTAAATAATTTTAATGATGATTGTGATTTACTTGGGCAAATAGACTTGATAAATCTTCTAGCTGACTTTTCACTTTCAACAATATAAGTATCAATTTCTTCAATAAGTATTTTTACTGAAATTGGTAATACTTCTAGCGGAGCAACATCTCCTAGCGTTGTTGGTATTAAATATAAATTTCCTGTCATTAAATACTTTGTAACTTTTTAGAGTGGTAATCGCAAGCATCATTGATAAGTTTGAAAACTTTTTTAAATCCTTCATTTCCACCAAAATAAGGGTCTGGTACTTCACTCAGATTAGAATTAGGGTAATCTAATATTAGTTTTACTTTATCTATTTCCGATTGATCTTTTGCAAGTTTTACAATGTCATTATAATTTGCAAAATCCATAACAAAAATATAATCAAAAATTTCAAAATCATAGCCACTAAAAACACGCGATTTTTGTTCAGAAATATCGATATTGTGTTTTTTTGCAATTTCGATTGATCGTTGATCTGGACTAGATCCAGAGTGAAAACTACTTGTTCCAGCCGATTCAACTATAAATTTTTCATCTGATAATTTAGAACTGAGAATACCTTCTGCTAGAGGAGAACGGCAAATATTTCCTAGGCAGACCATTAAAATTTTAATCATTAGATTAAATTATACTGATAGTTTTTTTGTTAAATCTTCAACGTATTTTCTGAACTGTTTGTCAGTTGATGATAGATTATCTACTGTTTTGCATGCATGTAGAACGGTGGCATGATCGCGTTGACCAATTTGTGAACCGATGCTGGCTAAGGAAGCTTTTGTGAATTTTTTGGCAAAAAACATTGCTAACTGACGAGCTTGCACAATGTGGCGTTTTCTTGTTTTCGATTGTAGAGTGTCAACATCCATTTGAAAATAATCAGAAACAACTTTTTGGATATAATCAATTGATACTTCACGCTTGGTGTTCTTAACAAATTTTTCAACAATTTCTTTTGCTAGACCAAGAGTGATTTCTTTTTTATTGAATGACGACTGTGCAATTAGAGATATTATTGCTCCCTCAAGCTCTCTGACATTAGTTTTTATATTTTTTGCAATGTATTCCACAACTTCATCTGACATTTCAACTCCATCTCTGTAAAGTTTATTTTTTACAATCGAAACTCTTGTTTCAAAATCTGGTTTTTGAAGTTCAGCTGAAAGCCCCCATTTAAATCTAGATAATAATCGCTGTTCAATATCTTGCATGTCAACAGGTGCTTTGTCACTAGTTAAGATCACTTGTTTTCCGTTCTGATGTAAATGGTTAAATATATGGAAGAAGACATCTTGAGTTCCGGACTTTCCAGAAAGGAATTGAACATCATCAATTATCAATACGTCAATTATTTGATAAAAATGAATAAAATCATTTCTATTATTCTTTTTTACAGATTCAATATATTGCTGAGTAAATTTCTCTGCAGAAATGTAAAGAACAGTTTTTTCAGGGTATTTATCTTTAATATCAACTCCTATTGCGTGGGCTAAGTGAGTTTTACCCAGACCAACTCCACCAAACACTAGTAACGGATTGAATGAAGTGCCACCAGGTTTGTTAGCGACTGCAATTCCAGCATTTCTAGCAAGTCTATTTGAATCACCTTCTAAAAAATTATCAAATGTATAAGTGGGATTAAGCTGAGATTCAATTTTAACGTTCCTTATCCCAGGAATAATAAATGGGTTTTTTAACTCAGGATTTTTATTCTTTAAAGGTATGTCTGCCTGTTGTGATTTGATGGCAGATCGATTAATACTTGGAATTTTTTCTGTAAATGGCTGTTTATTTCCATAAGTATTTTCCATTTTTATTATGTACACAAGTTTTGCTTGGTCACCAAGTTCTTTGGTCAAAGCAACCTTAAGAATTTTTACATAATGTTCTTCAAGCCATTCATAGAAAAATTTACTTGGAACTTGAATACTTAAAGAGTTTTCGGAAAGCTTAACTGCGATTATTGGTTCGAACCATGTTTTATATGCTTGAGGTTGTATATTGTCTTTTATAAATGACAAACAATCCCTCCAAACTGATTCCGCAGTATTATTCATTATTGGTGTAAAATTTTAGTTAGTTAGTGGTTAAAAATCAATCACGTTTAGCTAGTGAAAAAAATTTTTGACTTCACAAATATGTGAACAAAATTTCAAAAAAAAAAATTAAAATTAAGTGATTTTTATTTTTTTTTATTTTACATTTTGCACTAGCTAAATATAGTATTTTTTTTTATGTTTTCTAATACAACACAAGTTAAAGTTCGTTATGGTGAGACCGACCAAATGGGTGTAGTATATCATGGTAATTATCCACAATATTTTGAAATTGGTAGGATTGAGTGGTTGAGAGATTTAGGCATTTCATACAAGCAAATGGAGGAGCAAGGTATTATGCTACCGGTTGTTGTCTTAAATATAACATACTGTAAGCCAGCATTATACGACGACGTATTGTCTATAAAGACAACTTTAATGAAATTACCTAAGGTGTCAATTGAATTTAATTATGAGATATATAATTCTGAAAATACATTGATAACTACAGCGTATTCAAAGTTAGTTTTTGTTGATGTTAAAACACGTTTACCTATAAGATGTCCTCAAAAATTTTTAGACAAACTGCAAAATTAATCGTTCAAATTTTAAGCATCCTCATATGCTTTATAGCAGAGTTTTAAATTATTGATTGTATTCATTTTCAATAATGTAAAGTTTATCATTATCAATCAATTTAAAAAGTGAATTTTTTAATTCAATTTCTGGTGCCTTGATTCCATTACTAAATTCTTTTTCACCAATAAAAATTCTGGCTTCGTCCCATAAATTTTCCATTAAAAAATAATTCAAAGTTTTTGGTCCGCCTTCAACTATTACTGAAATGATATTATTTTTAAAAAGGTCATCACATATTTTTTTAGCCTCAGAAATGTTTTTATTACAGCTATCTAAATTTATAATTATTGTTTCAGCCTCATCATTAAAAACATTAAATTTTTTTACAATTTTTCTGTCATCACATACTACAATTCGAATTGGGTTACCTCCTTTAACCATCCTTGTTGTTAGTTTGGGATTATCTTGGATTATTGTGTTAAACCCAACCAGAATAGCTTGTTCTTCTGACCTCCATTTATGTACTATCTGTCTTGATGATTTAGAAGTTATATAGACTGGTGATTCTTTAATTTTGGATTTAGGAGCTACATAACCATTTTTAGTTTGCGCCCATTTTAAAATAATATATGGACGTTTCTTTTTAAAAAAAGTTAAAAACCTTTTGTGATGTCTATTGCATAATTCATTTTCAAATTCTGTAATTACTTCACATCCACTAGCTTTTAACTTAGCAATTCCTTTTCCATTAACTTTTTCGTTAGGATCTAAACACCCAATCACTACTTTTGGAATTTTGTAGTTAATTATTAAATCACAACAAGGGGGTGTTTTTCCATAATGGTTGCAAGGCTCTAGGGTCACATACAAAGTTGAATTCTTTAAATCCTCTTTATTGATCACAGAATTAATTGCATTAACTTCAGCATGAGCTCCTCCAAATGGACTTGTATAACCCTCACCAATAATTTTATCATTAAGTACAATTACACATCCAACCATTGGATTTGGGGCTGTATTTCCCAATCCGTTTTTTGCTATCTCAATGCAGCGTTTAATGTATTTAGAATCTATACTAATGATATAGTTTTATTGGATTACTATTTTTATTTTTGAACTACAAAAATAATATTTATTATCTGGATGCTTGAAGTAAGAATTAGAAAAATTGTAAAAGATGATGATCTTAAAATTGAATCGGTTATTAGGTCAGTTTTTCATGAGCTTAATATTCCATTAATTGGAACTGCATATGAAGATCCTGAAACTTCCAGTATGTATGAAGCCTACTCAATGCCTAGATCAATTTACTTTGTTGCCGAATATAATGGAAAAGTAATTGGTGGAGCTGGCATAAGACCCCTTAACGGAAGTTTAGAAAATATATGTGAGCTTCAAAAAATGTATGGTTTACCTATAATGAGAGGTAAGGGAATTGGACTAGAATTATTAAAAAACTGTTTGAAATCAGCCAAATCATTTAATTTTAATAAATGTTACATAGAAACTATTCCATCGTTAAATAGAGCTATTAAATTATACGAATCAAATGGATTTGATACATTATCATCTCCACTTGGTACCACTGGACATAATAATTGTAAAATTTGGATGATAAAAGACTTAAAATGAAATTAAAAGATCTTAGGTATTATTTTTTCAACCAGCTAAATGACTTTTCAAAGTCGGAAATAAATACTTTTTTTAAATTATTATGTGAAGATATTATTGGAATCAAGCCACATCAAATTATAATTAATGCTGCAAATAAAGTATCAGATTCTGATTTAAATTTATTTTTTGATGCTATAAATCGATTAAAATTAGATGAACCAATTCAGTACATAATAGGTCACAGTTATTTTCTTGGAAATAAATTTAAGTTATCACCATCAGTTTTAATTCCAAGACCTGAAACAGAAGAGTTAATTTCTTGGATTTTTGCACACTACAAACCATTTGAGAAATTAAAAATTTTAGAACTTGGCACAGGTTCTGGTTGTATAGCTATAACATTGGCAAAGCATTTTATTAACTCAAAAGTCTTTGCTTTGGATATAAGTGATCATGCTTTAGAAGTTGCTCGATTTAATTCTGAATTAAATAATACTAATGTCGTATTTTTCAAGGCTGATATTTTGAATCTTGAAGTTTTGGATGAAAATTATGATATAATTGTTTCAAATCCTCCCTATGTAGGTAAAAGTGAAATATCAAAAATGTCTCCTAATGTTTTAGATTACGAGCCTCATTTGGCGTTATTTGTTGAGGATTCAAACCCACTTATTTTTTATAAATCGATAAAGAAAATTATTCTATCAAATTTATCTCCAAATGGGTATTGTTTTTTAGAAATTAATGAGGCATATGGTGAAGAGTTAATGCAATTATATGAAGATTTGAGTTTTGATAGTGTTGTTTTAAAAAAAGATATTTTTAATAAGAACAGAATGATAAAAATCAAAAAAAAATAAGCTTTATTTAGTATTTTAGTAAAGTAAAATATTTTGATATAATGTCTGATAAAGAATTAATTATTCAATTACAAAATGAATTAAGGCAACATAATTACAGCTATTATGTTCTTGACGAACCTACTATATCAGATTATGATTTTGATATTAAATTAAAACAATTACAAAATTTAGAACTTCAATATCCAGAGCTGCAAACATCTGATTCACCTACCCAAAGAGTCGGAGGAGAGGTTACTAAAAATTTCAATACCATTAAACATGCTCAACGAATGTACTCTTTGGATAATTCATATTCTAAACAAGATTTATTTGATTGGGAAAAACGTTTAAAGAAATTAATTGACACTCCTTTAAAATACACATGTGAGTTAAAATATGATGGTGCTTCAATAAGTATTACCTATAAAAATGGATCTCTATTTCGTGCATTAACAAGAGGTGATGGAAATCAGGGAGATGATGTAACAGCTAACGTAAAAACTATTAAATCAGTTCCTTTGAAATTGACAGGTGATTATCCTGATTTTTTTGAAATTCGTGGGGAAATTATTCTTCCTTTTGATGGTTTAAAACAAATGAATGACCAGAGAATTTTAAATGGAGAGGAGCCATTTAAGAATACAAGAAATACTGCATCGGGAAGTCTAAAACTACAGGATAGTTGCGAGGTCGCTAAGAGGCCTCTTGAGTGTTTTCTTTATTCTGTGGTTGGCGAAAAAACAGGCATTAATTCTCAATTTGATAGTTTGGTAAAAGCTCGTTCATGGGGATTTAAAGTTCCAAAAGAAGCCCAGTGCTTCAGCTCAATAGATTCAGTGATAGAATTTATAAATTATTGGGACAGTGCCAGGCATGATTTACCCTTTGAAATTGACGGTATTGTTGTTAAAGTAAATGACTTACAACAACAAGAAGAATTAGGTTTTACATCAAAAGCACCTCGTTGGGCAATGGCCTATAAATTTAAAGCAGACCAAGTTTCAACACTATTAAACAACATCTCTTACCAGGTTGGTAGAACAGGTGCTATTACCCCAGTAGCTAATCTTGAGCCAGTAGAGCTAGCTGGCACCATTGTAAAAAGAGCATCTGTTCACAATGCAGATCAAATTGCGAAATTAGACATAAGAATAGGGGATACAGTTTTTGTCGAAAAAGGAGGGGAGATAATTCCAAAAATTATTGGAGTTGATTTAAATAAAAGACCAACTGATTCCTCAAAAATTTCATTCATATCAAATTGCCCTATTTGTAATAATCAATTGATCAGAAAAGCTGGTGAGGCTCAGCATTATTGCCCTAATTCGAATGGATGTTCAACACAAATAATTGGTAAAATACAACATTTCATTTCTAGGAAAGCTTTGGATATTGAAGGTTTGGGTGATGAGACTGTTAGTCTATTAGTTAATTCAGGGCTCATCAGCGATGTTGCAGACCTTTACAATTTAACAACTGAAGTTGTGGTGCCTTTAGAACGTATGGCAGAAAAGAGTGCTCAAAATATGATCGATGGAATTGAGGCATCTAAAGAGATTCCTTTCAATAGAGTTTTATTTGGATTAGGAATAAGATATGTCGGAGAAACTGTTGCAAAAACTTTAGTTAATAATTTTAAAAATATAGAATCTTTATCTGAGGCTAGCATTGAAGAGCTTGAGTCAATCGATGAAATTGGCAATAAGATTGCTGAAAGCGTTTACACTTATTTTAGAAAAAACGAAAATATAAGGTTAATATCCAGACTTTATAGTTTTGGTTTACAATTTAAAGTTTCAAATGAAGAATTGATAAACAAATCATCAATTCTCAGGGGAGATCGGATAGTTATTTCTGGAGTTTTTGAAAAAATTTCAAGAACAGATTTAAAAAAATTAATAGAATCTAATGGCGGGAAAGTTGTTAGTTCAATATCAGCCAAAACTTCTTATTTAGTTGCTGGTGAGAATATGGGGCCTAGTAAGCTTCAAAAAGCAACATCTTTAGGTGTTCCAATTTTAACTGAAAAAGAGTTCTTAGATAAAATTTAAACAGAGAGGATTTGACTACTATAATATTTGGTGTCATTGTTTATATGGAAGTCTATTCTCCCTAAATGAGTACCAAAACATCCTACTTGATTTATGATTACATTATTATTAACAATGTTTTTTATTTCAGTTGGTTTGTCCAATAATGTATGGGTATGACCTCCAATTATAAGATCAATATTTTTAGTTTTTTTTGCTAGAACAACATCTGAAATTTTATTTGGGTTATTGTATTTATATCCTAAGTGTGATAAGCAAATAATTAAATCACAATTCTTATCATTTTTAAGAACTGAGCTCATGTCTTGAGCAATTCCTACAGGATCCAAATATTTAGTCTCTTTATAAGCGTTTGAATTAACCAATCCATTAAGTTCTACTCCTAAACCAAAAACACCAATTTTAATTTGATTTTTTTCGTAAATACGGAATTTATTAACTCTGCCATCCATTATGGTGTTAGTAAAGTCATAATTTGAGGAAATAAAATCAAATTTCGCATTTGGGAGTTGAGCATGTAATCCTTCAATGCCATTATCAAAATCATGATTTCCAATTGTAGTAGCATCATATTTAAGCAAACTCATCAATTTAAACTCTAGCTCACCACCAAAATAATTAAAATAAGGAGTTCCTTGAAAAATATCTCCAGCGTCAAGAAGTAACGTATTTGGGTTTTCTTTTCTAATACTATTGATAATTGTTGACCTTCTTGCAATTCCTCCAAGGTTCGCTCTTTTTTTATCGTTTGCACTAAAAGGGAAAATATGGCTGTGAACGTCATTAGTATGTAAAATTGTAATTTTCTTTGATTTCTTATTATCACACGAAAAATTTATTGCACCAGAGCATAAAATAGTCGCTGTAGCAGCTGTTTTTTTTAAAAAATCAATTCTCTTCATTATTAATTTGTGTAAATAAAACGATTATCTGATTTTATATCCAAAGAATCTTTTTTACTGAAAAAATCAATTAAAATATCCCTAATTTTTAATTCTAAAGTAAATATACTATCACTTTTTTTAAAAAAATTCATATTGTCTCCCCCCTTTAGTAAGTAATCACTAGTTAATACAAAGTAATCTCTGTTTGCAATTAAAGGTTTATTTTGAATTTTAAATTTCTTTAATTCATTTTCACTACTAATTTCGATTTTCATACCTGAGATTGGGTGTGCTTTGGGTTCAGATATTAAATAGTTTATCATCTCTTTTATCACCTGAGATTTCATTTTAGCTAATACAACAGTATTTTCAAAAGGCATAATTTTATAAGCTGTTTCAATTGTAATTTCACCGGACGGTAGCCCAGACCTAATACCACCAAAATTTAATAATACAAAATCAGCATTAATGTTGTAATTTTTTTTAAATAATGGAGAAGCAATTTCGAATACAGCGTCAGCCATCATATTTCCAATTGCAGAATTAAGTTCACTATCAGATTTTGAGTGAGACTTTAAAGAATAGCATAGGACTTGACTTAATGAGTCTTGTACAGCTTTTTTATAAGGTTTTATGAAAGATTGAATTTTTGAATCAGCTAAATAAAAACTATCAATTTTTATTTGCTCTTTACCAATTTTATTGTAATTATTTTTTTTGCTGCAAGAAAAGATCAATAAAATTAGAATGAATATTTTAATGAAATTAAAGTGCATTTATATTAACTTTGTATTACACTAAAGGTACATGTTTTTTAAACGATTAAAAACGAATTCATCTCAAAAGTTTTTGACTACTGTTTTAAATTCTAGATTAAAAGAATTTAAATCCGGAAAAATTGTTTCTGTTGGAATAATTTTTGACTATAATAATTTTCAAGACTATGATTTTTTTAAACTTATGCTCACGGATTTAGGGATAAGTGTTAATCGTATAAGATTTATTTCAATGATTGATTCTCTTGAAAATACTCCTAACAGTTGGGACGCGTTTTACAGTAAAGAAAATTTTGATTGGCTGGGTCATTGTAAAAATATTGAGGTTAGTGAATTTGTAAATATTCCTTTTGATCTGTTGATTAGTTACTACAAGCCTAATTGCTACGAACTAAATATTGTTACCGCAATGTCTAAGGCAAAGTTTAAAGTCGGTTTGTCATCTGAAGATAAAAGATTACACGACTTTATTTTAGAATTAGATCCTAAAGAAAAGGACACCTTCAAAATTGAAATTATTAAATATTTAAAAACTTTAAATAAAATATAAATGAATGAATTAATAGGAATGGGCGTGGCTTTAGTTACACCATTCAATATTGATGGTACTGTAGATTATAAATCATTAAGAGGTTTAGTTGAATATAATATTCAAAATGGCACTGACTATTTAGTAATCAGTGGAACAACAGGTGAGAGTGTAACAATAAATAAAGAAGAAAAGCATAAAATTATTGAAACTGTTGCAACTGTTAATGCAGGTAGATTGCCTTTGGTAATTGGTATTGGAGGAAATAATACAGCAGCAGTTGTTAAGGAAATTAGAGAGACTGATTTGTCGATATTTGCAGCTGTTCTTTCTGTAGCGCCATACTACAATAAGCCTACACAAGAAGGATTATATCAACATTTCAAAGAAGTTGCCAAGGTTTGTTCAATTCCTTTGATTTTATATAATGTTCCAGGGCGCACATCAAAAAACATGGAGCCATCAACAACACTTCGTCTAGCCAGAGATTTTAAAAATATTATAGCTGTTAAAGAAGCTGGTAATGACCCTGATCAATACTTGGAGCTACTTAATAACAAACCCAAAGATTTTTTAATCATTTCTGGTGATGATGATTTAGTTTTAGATGTTGTTTTAAAAGGAGGAGCAGGTGTGATATCAGTAATTGGACAAGCCTTAGTTAAAGATTTTTCAGAAATGATTCATAAAGGATTAGATGGTGATGAAATAGCTTCGAAAAATATTGAGAAAAAGGTAATGCCTTTGATTAAACTTATTTTCAAAGAAAATAATCCTGCAGGGATTAAAGCAGTTCTTAATTTAATGGGTTTATGTAATGACGTGGTAAGACTGCCTCTTGTGCCTGCCTCAAATAAGTTGAGACTTGAAATTGAAAAAAATATTTCCTCTTTTAAGTTATTCAATTAACTTGTATTAAAAGGAGTTTTTATTATCCGTATAAAAAATGTATTTTTGTCCCCCTCAATTTTATATAGTTTGATGAGAAAATTTACATACATATTAGTTGTTTTATACTTAACATCTTGTAGTGAGTATCAAAATGTACTAAAGAATGATGATATTTCTGCCAAATTTAAACTGGGTACTGAATTATATGAAGCTGGAAAATTTGAAAAAGCTAATAGGCTTTTTTTACAAATAGTTCCTAAATATCGTGGTAAACCTAAGGCAGAGAAGCTAATGTATATGCATTCTAAGTCATACTACCAAACTAACGATTTTTATACATCAAATTATAAAATGGAACAGTTTGTTGAATCATATCCTAAAAGTGAGCGAGTTGATGAGATGGCTTTTCTCGCAGCTAAAAGTTATTATTACCTTTCACCCAAATATTCCAAAGATCAGACTGAAACAATTGAAGCTCTTGAGAAGCTTCAGGAATTTATAAATCGCTATCCTAACTCAAAATATTTTGATCAAGCAAATAATCTAGCCCAAGAGTTGGATTTGAAACTTGAAAAAAAAGCTTATGAAATTGCTCTCCAGTATAATACTACTGGTCCTTTTCACAGAGATTATAATTCTGCTATAACAGCATTTAATAATTTTTTGGATAACTATCCTGGATCAATATACAGGGAAGACGCACTTTTTTATAAATTCGATTCAGCTTACAAACTAGCTGTCAACAGTGTAGTTTGGAAACAGCAAGAACGAACTGATAATGCGTTAAAATATTACAAAAGTTTATTGCGTTACTTTCCCGAATCAAAATATCTCGATAAGGCTAATTCGATGCATGAAGAACTTGAAAATTTAAAAAATAATATTATACAAAAAAGTTAGTAACTATGGACTTAAAAAAAGTAAAAGCACCATTAACATCAATTACTTACAATAGAAATGAAATTGATGCTCCAACTGAAAATATATACGAAGCTATTTCAGCAATTTCTAAACGGGCAGAACAGATAAATACTGATATCCGTAAAGAATTGATAGACAAATTAGAAGAATTTGCTACATACAATGATAGCCTTGAGGAAGTTTTTGAAAACAAAGAGCAAATTGAAGTTTCAAAATTTTATGAGCGCTTACCTAAACCTCATGCTTTAGCAGTACAAGAATGGTTAGAAGGGAAAATTCATCACAGAAACACTTCTGAAGAATAATATTTATTAAATGTCTATACTGCGCGGTAAGCATATCATTCTAGGTGTCACAGCTGGTATTGCCGCGTATAAATCTCCTCTTTTAGTAAGGCTTTTAAAGAAATCTGGAGCTGATGTCCGAGTTGTTATGACACCGGCAGCAAAAGATTTTGTTACTCCTTTAACTCTTTCTACCCTATCTGAAAATCCTGTTGTATCAGATTTTACAAATTTAGATGACGAAAATGATCTTTGGAACAATCATGTTGAACTAGGCATTTGGGCTGATTTATTTATTATTGCGCCAGTTACTGCTAACACTCTTTCAAAAATGGTAAATGGTACTAGCGATAATTTTTTGATTGCGACTTATTTATCTGCAAAATGCCCAGTGTATTTTGCTCCAGCTATGGACCTAGATATGTATAAACATCCAACGACTCAAAAAGGATTTGAAACCCTTCAATCTTATGGTAATATTTTAATTCCATCAGCATATGGCGAGTTAGCTAGCGGATTAGTTGGTAAAGGAAGAATGGCTGAACCAGAAGATATTTTAAAAACTGTTGAAAATAATATATTAACTGGTCTCCCGCTTTATGGTAAAAAAGTTTTAATCACTGCAGGTCCAACTTATGAGCAAATTGATCCAGTAAGATTTATAGGCAATTATTCTACAGGGAAAATGGGTATAGAACTAGCAGATAGTGCTGCCCGAAAAGGAGCAAGTGTATTTCTTATATGTGGTCCAACAAACTTTGAGCCTAATGAAAGTGGCGTTCAAACAATTAAAGTTTCTACCGCAGAAGAAATGTACAATAGCGTACATCAGTATTTTGACAAAATTGACGTAGCAATTTTATCTGCTGCTGTAGCAGATTATAAACCTGTAAATACATATTTATCAAAAATAAAAAAGTCATCAGGGTCATTAAATTTAGAATTAGAAGAAACTAAAGACATACTCGCTTCCTTGGGTAAATTAAAAAACAAACAATTTTTAATTGGATTTGCACTAGAAACTAATAATGAAATTGAAAATGCAAAACTTAAAATTAAATCAAAGAATTTAGATTTTATAGTTATGAACTCTTTAAACGATAAAGGAGCGGGATTTGGAAATACTACAAATAAAATCACTATTATTGATAAAGATTTTAATCAAATTGCTTTCCCATTAAAAAACAAGGAAGATGTTGCAGATGATATTATTAATGAGCTTATAAAAAAAATAGATGTTTAAAAAGATATTTTTATTGATTTTTCTTTTTTGTTTTTGTTTTGTAAAAGCTCAAGAGTTAAATTGTAATTTAGTTGTTAATGCTCAACAGACTGGTAATGAGAATGTTCAAGTTTTTAAGACTCTTGAAAAACAATTATCTGATTTTGTAAACAATACTACATGGACTAATAAAGAATTCGAGCCCTTTGAAAGAATAGATTGTAGCATGGTAATTACAATAATTGATTACAATTCTGATTCATTTCAAGCTACCATTCAAATTCAGTCTGCAAGACCTGTTCATAATTCAAATTATTCCACACCAGTTTATAATTTTAACGATAGGGATTTTAATTTTAAATATTTAGAATATCAAAATTTAAATTTTAATTCTAAACAATTTGAATCAAATCTTATATCGGTCATTGCATTTCATGCTTACATCATTTTAGGTATGGATGCAGATACTTTTGAACTTAATGGTGGGCAAAATTATTTTGATATTGCTAGAGATATTGCTAATTATTCTCAAATAGGAAATGTTGAGGGATGGCAACCAGCTAGAGGAGGAGATCAATCAAGAAGAGCACTAATTGATCAAATAATGTCAAAGACCTATTCTGAATTTAGATCCGTTCTTTATGATTACCATAGAAATGGTTTGGATAATATGTCTGGTGATATTAAGGAAGCAAAAAATTCAATTGCAAATACATTGTTGAGTTTTGATAATCTTTACAAAAGAAGGCCAAATTCATTTGTTGCAAGAGTTTTTTTTGATGCCAAAGTAGATGAGATTTCTGATATTTTTAGTGGTGGCCCTAGTGTAAAAATCTCTGATTTGGTTTCTATGCTAACAAAAGTGGCTCCTATTTATTCTAGTAACTGGAAGAAAATTAAATTTTAAATGCTAACAAAATTACACATAAAGAATTATGCTATTATTGAAAATCTTGATGTAGATTTTGTTACTGGTCTTACTACGATTACTGGTGAGACCGGAGCTGGAAAGTCTATTTTATTGGGTGGTTTGTCTTTGGTTTTAGGAAAGCGTGTAGATCTTTCTAATATTAAAGATCCAACAAAAAAAAGTGTTATAGAGAGTGTTTTTAATTTAGACATGCACAACTTAAAACCATTTTTTGAAAAAAATGATCTTGAGTATGATAAAGAAACAATTATTAGACGAGAAATTCTTCCTTCAGGTAAATCAAGGGCATTTGTCAATGATTCACCAGTCTCACTTTCAATTCTTTCAGAACTAGGAATTAGACTCATTGATATTCATTCACAACATGCTACACTCTCAATAACAACAGATAATTTTCAATTTGATATAATTGATTCTTTAGCTAAAAATAATTCTAAAGTTGAGGATTTTAAAAATGTTTTAAAGGAATACAAAAAGATTAATAATGAAATAGAGTTTTTGGAGTCTGAAAAACAGAGTTCAATAAATGAAATGGATTATAACACCTTTCTTTTGAAAGAATTAGAAGACTCAAAAGTTTTTGATTTAGATTTTAGTGTTTTAGAATTAGAACACGAAAAACTCAGTAATATAGATCAAATTAAAAGTGAAATTTCATTAATCAAACAATTAAATGAAAATGAACAAGTGGGTATAGATGTTCAACTTTCTTTAATGAAACAAAGTATTAATAGACTTAGTCAATTTTCCTCAGAATATAGCGCTATTTATGACAGATATGAAAGTGTTTTTATTGAGTTAAATGATATTTTTAATGAAATTGATTCAAGTTATGGTAATCTTGATTCAGACCCAGAAAGATTGATTTTTATCGAATCAAAATTAAAGTTGTTACAAAGTTTATTGACAAAACACAATGTTAATTCACTTGATGAGCTTAGCGATGTTTTTGAAAGTTTACAAGAAAGAGTAAACCAATTGAATAATTATGATCAAAAATTGGCTGATCTTAGCATTAGAAAAAAGGATATATTCAAACATTTGAATAATCTATCAGCTGAACTTTCACAAAAACGTAAAAGTGTTATTCCAAAACTAGTAAATGATTTAGAAAACCTTTTATCTTCTCTAGGGATGCCAAACGCAAAATTTAAAATCGATATAAGTGACTCCGAAAGTTTTTTGTCTAATGGTTCAGATATAATATCATTTTTATTAAAGGCTAATAAAGGAGGTGAGTTTTTACCTCTTAAAAAGGGTGCTTCCGGAGGAGAACTGTCAAGAATAATGCTAGCGGTTAAGTATATATTATCCAAGCATCAGCAATTACCATCAATTATTTTTGACGAAATAGACACTGGTGTTTCAGGAGAAATATCAAATAAAATAGCATCAATAATGAAAGAAATGAGTAATTACATGCAAGTGTTTACCATAACTCATCAGCCTCAAATTGCTGCAAAGGGGTTGAATCATTTTAAAGTATTCAAAGTTGATACAAATGTTTCAACAAAAACTCAATTAAAACTTCTAAGTTCAGAAGAAAGATTAGAAGAAATCACTCAAATGTTAGCAGGTAATCAAATTACAAAATCAGCTAGGGCACATGCTAAGCAGTTATTGAATTAGTGGTATATTTGCAATTAAATAAAATCAACTAAAATAAATTATAAATGTCACATCAATTACTTAAAGGGAAAAGAGGAATTATTTTTGGAGCTTTAGATCCAAACTCTATTGCATGGATTACAGCTGAAAGAGTACATGAAGAAGGCGGTAAATTTGTATTAACCAATGCTCCTATAGCTATGAGAATGGGTGCTATAGATAAATTAGCTGAAAAAACAGGCTCGCAAATTATCCCTGCTGACGCAACTTCCTTAGAAGATTTACAGAACTTAGTTGATCAGTCCGTTGAAGTTTTGGGCGGTAAACTAGATTTTGTTCTTCACTCAATTGGTATGTCTGTGAATGTCAGAAAAGGCAGACCTTACACTGATCAAAAATACGATTGGACTCAGAAAGGAACTGATGTATCAGCAATGTCTTTTCATAAGGTTATGCAGACTTTATATAAATCTGATGCAATGAATGAGTGGGGTAGTATAGTTGCACTTTCTTACATGGCTGCACAACGTGTATTTCCAGATTACAATGATATGGCTGATAATAAAGCGTATTTGGAAAGTATTGCTAGAAGTTTCGGCTACTTTTTTGGACGTGATAAAAACGTCCGTGTTAACACAATTTCACAATCTCCAACGCCTACAACTGCAGGTAAGGGTGTTAAAGGATTTGACGGTTTTATTGCTTACGCTGAAAAAATGTCTCCTTTAGGAAATGCTACTGCTTTGGATTGTGCTAATTACACTCTAACTTTATTTAGTGATTTAACGAAAAGAGTCACATTACAAAATCTTTATAATGATGGTGGTTTTAGTAATATGGGTGTTAGCGATGCTATTATGGAAAAATTCATGGAAGATTAAAAGCTTAAGTTTTTCAAAAAACCCAAGCATATTTATGTTTGGGTTTTTTTGTTTTTGAAATACAATGTGTCATTATCACTCCACAAAAATTCTGTTCCTTTGAATTATATCCAAACCTTTCTGAATTTCATCCCAACTTTTTTACGAAGTTGAAAACGTTTAATCGAAAAAATTAAACATTATATCGAATAATCTTAATAAACTTCTCATTTTAACAGAAAAAAAGACAATAATTTTGTTTTTTTAGAACTTGTATGTCTTATAATGAGAATTATACAACTACAAAAAAATTAATATTAACCAACTTTATTTCGAAAACCTTTTAGTTTCAATTCTTTAAATTTTGAGTTTAAACGAAAACCTTTTAGAAATAAATTTAAACTAAACTATTAACCAATTTTTTAACAAATTATGAAAAAATTTTACTTAATTTTTGCATTGTTTTTTGGTTTGACTTTTAATTTGTCTGCTCAGGAAACAGTAATCGCTGTATGGGATTTTAATGATAATAGTCCTATTGGGGAGATACACCCAGATTATGCAGATGTAGTAAATCAACAATTAGGTTGGCTTACAAATGATCAAACAGATGAAACTGGTGAGGGCCATGATAACGAGGTTACAGTAACTTCAAGGGATGGTTTCTCAGGCGATTTTCTTCAAGGATTAAATATTGATCCTTCAACTGATTTAGTTGATGGAAAAATTCATTTTTCAATTGCCTTGAATAGAATCACTTTTG
>Ga0213866_10000543_pt1 | contig 30025 bp, 36 predicted proteins | sample PICome_11_FD_160079 | JGI IMG/M metagenome (GOLD analysis project Ga0213866, IMG submission 160079) | Coastal seawater microbial communities near Pivers Island, North Carolina, United States - PICO284 | ecosystem: Environmental > Aquatic > Marine > Coastal | place: USA: North Carolina... | reverse complement strand
GCAATCGTCTGTAAGGAATGGCTCAAGCACATTATCATACAGGCAACTAAACGCAACCTCGACTTCAGACTTGTTGCGAGTATTCACGATGAGTACCAGTTTGAGGTTCGTAAAGACCACGCCGAAGAACTTGGCGAGGTTACAAAGCTGGCGATGAAGCTGACAGAGCAATCTCTCAAAGTTCGTTGCCCTCTCGACAGTGAATACAAGGTCGGGAAAACGTGGGCAGAAACCCACTAGAAAAAAAAGTGTTGACATTTGATTCTGGATGTGGCACTATATAGTGGTCGTTGGCAATACCGCCACCGACATGACAACCAAAACGAAAGGTAAAACGAAATGACAGTAGTAAAAGGTAAAGCATACTGGGCATCAGTACAACAACCAAACACCACTTACGAACCTGAGTGGGGCATCGACATTCTTGTGGATGATGGCAATCGTGCCGCACTTGAGGCAGATGGTCTTACTATCAAGAACAAGGGTGATGACCGTGGTGACTTTGTTCACATCCGTCAGAAGGTGACACGCCGTGACGGTTCGCAGAACGAAGCACCTACAGTTGTGGACGCACAGAAGCAGCCGTTCACTGGCCTCATTGGTAATGGTAGCGTTGTGAATGTAATGTACACACCGTTCCCGTGGGAGATGAATGGCAAGTCAGGTGTATCACCACTGCTCAAAAAGGTTCAAGTTGTGGACTTGGTTGAGTACAAAGCAGGGGAAGACTTCGATGTCGAAGATGGCTTTACTGCTTCAGACGCACCATCAGCTACCGCAGAACTGAATGACGAGGTTCCGTTCTAAGTAGTTGATAAGCACGGGGGCGACATTTGGATTTGGTCGCTGGCGATAGCTGCGAGGGTGGGAACGCTATCACTTACATAGGAGACTGAGATGGAAACAAACTTACCCGAATACCTTGTGATACTGTGCTTCGGCCTTGCAGGTTTTATTATAGGCTGGGCAATGCCACGAGGCAGACACCTGAAAGCACTTCAGTTGCGTGTCCTCAAATCACTGCACAACTTCTTCGCAGATGAAGAGGAGTACATTGCACACAAGGCACAACGCATTCGCAAAACCATAAAGAGCAAAGCTAGGACACGTAGCTCAACTGGATAGAGCAGCAGACTTCTAATCTGCAGGTTGCAGGTTCAAGTCCTGCCGTGTTCGCCAACACAGGAGATACAGATGTTGCACGCACTAATCGACCTTGGACAGACACTACTGCTGGTCTACATAACCTACATGGTAGGAAGGAAATAACATGACTAAGACACTCGACACACTCGTACAGGACATTTACTCGACCCTAGAAAAAGGTGTTGATGTGTCTCAACCTTCGGTGCAAGAAGCACTGGACGAAGTTGGTAGCCTAGTGCGAGAGGCTACTGAGACTGTGCTTCGTGAGGGAGAGCGTACAGGTGCATCTAACCTACGACTTTCTCAAATCGGAAAGCCAGACCGTCAAATCTGGTACGGAGTACAGGGTGAAGACGGAGAGCCTCTTAATGGACAGACCCGTATTAAGTTCCTGATGGGTCATGTTCTTGAGGCTCTCCTGATTTGCCTGACAAAGGTATCAGGGCATACAGTTGAAGAGGCGCAGGACACCGTAGAGGTAGAGGGTGTGCTGGGGCATCAGGACTGTGTGATTGATGGCGTGCTTACAGATATCAAGTCTGCCTCTGCATTTGGCTTCAAGAAGTTCAAAGAGAACAGGCTGGCAGACGATGACCCGTTTGGATACATTGCACAGATTAGCGCATACGCAACAAAGAACAACCGCAATGAGGCAGCATTCCTTGCTATTGATAAGAACAGTGGTGAGCTTGCAGTAAGCCGTGTACATGAGCTTGAGATGATTGATGCTCCTGCCCGTGTGCGCCACCTGAAAGGTATGGTTACAAGCGATACACCACCTGCCCGTTGCTACAACGATACAAAGGATGGGGAGTCAGGCAATCGCAAGCTGGTTATTGGCTGTGTCTTCTGTCCATACAAGAAGAAATGCTGGGCTGATGCCAATGGTGGTGCTGGTCTTCGTGCATTCAAATATTCTAATGGCGTGCGGTACATGACGCAAGTAGCGAAGACACCGAATGTCGAAGAACTGGAGTTATGAAAAGAAAAAAATATAAACACGAATACAAATCCAATTCAGAATACGAGGCGGCACAGCAGCTTCACAAATTAAAGATAGCCTTCGAGTACGAGAAAGACACGCTACCATACGAGTGGCGTGAGGATAAAAAGTATACGCCAGACTTCTTCTTACCTAATGGTGTTGTGCTTGAAGTGAAGGGTCGGTTCATGGCAGAGGACAGGAAGAAACACCTGTTTATTAAAAGCCAGTACCCAGACCTAGACATTCGCTTTGTGTTTGACAACCCATACCGCAAGCTATACAAGGGCGGGAAGATGACCTACGCAGACTGGTGTAACAAGTATGGCTACCAGTTCTGCAAATTAAATGAGGGCATTCCGCAAGAATGGCTTGACAAAGCAAATGTCAAATAGTAGAATAACACTTCACTTGGACGAGTTCAGACCAGACTTGTCCTCGCCTGAACAGACGCTGTATCTATGTGTCATACTGCAGGCATTACTTGATGCGACCAAGCAACCGTACAAAGGTGAGCCATCAGAAGCACGCATTGAAAGGGACAGGGCAACGGCATGGTTCTTTGCTTCTATAGGAACCACGGCACAGGACTTCGAGGAAGTATGTACCAATGCAGGTGTTGACCCGAACTATATGAGAGACTTCGCCTACAAGGTGTTGCACACAGGAGAAATTGAGTATGTCAGAAAACGAATTAACGCAATCCTTGGACACTAAGTTCAAGCATTTTGAACAACCAGATGTCGTAAACAGCCCAACGCACTACAACTTCAAGGGAATTGAAGCCATTGACGCTATTGAGGCCAGCATGACAGCCGAAGAATTTACAGGATATTTGAAGGGCAACTGCATGAAATACTTGTGGCGATACAAGTACAAGGGCAAGCCTGTGGAAGACCTAAAAAAATGTCAGTGGTATCTTAATAAGCTTATTGCTTCGCTGGAACAAGTGTAGTATAATTGGAGTCTTCGACTAATGAAAGTATCATTGATTGATTATATGGGCAGCGACCTTACAGTAGTAAACGCTGCCCGTGTTTCCTTTAACAAGGAATCAAAGCGGGTCAAGGTGGCGAACTACTACGACCTTTCAGAGAAAGACCAGAAGCTTATCAACTACTTAGCTGAACATGCACACTGGTCGCCGTTCTCGCATTGCTTCTTGCAGTTTCGTATTGAAGCACCCCTATTTGTGGCACGACAGCTTATCAAGCATCAAGTGGGGTTGGCTTGGAATGAAGTCAGCCGCCGCTATGTGGACTATGAACCCAAATTCTACATACCTAAGATGTGGAGAAAGCGTGCAGACAATATAAAACAGGGTAGTGCCAGCGACAAGATACCGTATGACATTCGCTCATTCATGGCGCAGGCACTAAAGACATACGACAATATGCTTGAGGATGGCGTAGCACCAGAGCTTGCACGCATGGTGTTACCGCAGAACATGTACACAGAGTGGTACTGGTCTGGTTCTCTGTATGCCTTTTCTCGTGTGGTTAACCAACGACTACACGACACGGCACAGAAAGAAACACGTGAGATTGCTGAGATGATTAGTCAGGAATGCTCACGATTTGATTTTAAACATAGCTGGAAAGCACTAACTGGAGAGGAGCTACATGCCGATGACAAGGAATATGACTACGACTAACCACCTACCAACCGATTACCAAACATTTATTGCTACATCTAGATACGCTAGATGGATTGAGGAAGAGAACCGTAGAGAGACATGGGCTGAAACGGTAGGCAGATTCATAGACAACATCGTGCGTCCCGCAGATATCGACAGCAAAACAATCAATGAAATCGAGGACGCAATCCTCAACCTAGAGGTAATGCCTTCTATGCGTGCCTTGATGACCGCAGGACAGGCGGCTGACCGTGATAACACATGCGTGTATAACTGTAGCTACCTGCCTGTTGACCACCCCCGTGCCTTTGACGAGGCTATGTTTATTCTTCTGTGTGGCACAGGCGTAGGCTTCTCAGTCGAGCGTCAGGCAATACAGAAGCTACCGCAAGTACCCGAAGACCTCGCAGAGGTAGAGGATGTTATTGTGGTACAGGATAGCAAAGAAGGTTGGGCAAAGAGTTTGCGTAAGCTTATCTCTCTGCTCTACGTTGGCGACATCCCCAAGTGGGACTTGTCTAAGATTAGACCTGCAGGCGCACGCCTCAAGACATTTGGTGGGCGTGCCTCTGGACCAGAGCCGCTTAACGACCTATTCAACTTTGTTGTAGGTAAGTTCAAGGGTGCAACTGGTCGCAAGCTCAACAGCGTTGAGTGCCACGACATCATGTGTAAGATTGGCGAGGTTGTAGTTGTTGGCGGTGTACGCCGCAGTGCAATGATTAGCCTGTCCAATCTATCCGATGACCGTATGCGTCACGCCAAGTCGGGGCAGTGGTGGGAGAATGAGGGTCAACGTGCGTTGGCTAACAACTCTGTTGCCTACACTGAGAAGCCTGACATGGAAACATTCATGCGTGAGTGGACAGCATTGGTCGAGTCTAAGTCTGGTGAGCGTGGCATCTTCAGCCGTGACGCAGCAGACAAACACGTTGGGCGTAATGGTCGGCGTGAAACTGGTAGAGAGTGGGGTACAAACCCGTGCAGTGAAATCATACTGCGTCCCTATCAGTTCTGTAATCTGACAGAGGTTGTGGTTCGCCCAACCGATACAGAAAAAACTCTAGCACGCAAGGTTAAGCTTGCTACAATTTTGGGTACGATTCAATCCACATATACACACATGCCGTATCTGCGGCCTGTATGGAAACGTAACACGGAAGAGGAAAGGCTGTTGGGTGTAAGCCTGACAGGTATTATGGACAATGAAATCACAAACAAACCGACTTCAAAAATACTTAACAAGCTTCGTGACACTGCTGTACAAACAAACAACGAGATTGCACAGCAACTTGGAATTAGTTCATCTGCGGCCATCACTTGTGTCAAGCCTTCAGGTACTGTTTCGCAGCTTGTTGATAGTGCCTCTGGCATTCATGCTCGTCATAGCACGTATTATATTAGAACTGTACGAGGCGATAACAAAGACCCGTTGACACAGTTCATGCAGGACGCAGGCATCCCTGCGGAGCCTTGCGTTATGAAGCCAGAAAGCACAACGGTGTTTAGTTTTCCAGTAGCTTCACCTGACGGTGCGGTTACACGCAACGACATGTCTGCGATTGAGCAGCTTGAGTTGTGGAAGATGTATGCCCTTGAGTGGTGCGAACACAAGCCATCAGTGACCATCACGGTTCGTGATGAAGAGTGGCTAAAGGTTGGCGCATGGGTATACGATAACTTTGACATCTGCTCTGGCGTATCTTTCCTGCCGCACAGTGACCACACCTATGCACAAGCACCTTATCAGGACTGTGACAAGGCTGTGTACACTGAGGCACTAAAGGCTATGCCCAAGTCAATCGACTGGTCGAAGCTTTCTGATTACGAGAAGGAAGATAATACTGCAGGCACACAAACGCTGGCCTGTTCTGGTGATTCCTGTGAGGTCGTTGACCTAACTGCAGCTTAAGGAGACAATATGGCGTACAAGATTGAGATATATGGACAACAACGATGTGGCTTCTGCGAAAGAGCAAAGTCACTGTGTGAGCAACGTGACCTTCCCTACACCTATTATGAGATAGGAGTTGACGTAGACTTGGGAGAGTTCTCAAGGCTCTTCCCTGACAAGAAGACAGTACCACAAATTATGATTGATGGTAAATACATTGGGGGATTTTCTGAACTGAATGCGGAGTTAACACTATGAATTTATTAGACGCACTTATTAAAAAACTAGAGGGTGAGATTGCAGTAGCGCAAGCCAATGTTGAGGTTTATCTCAACCAATCTGTTGGTATTGGAGAACACCCTGATGTTGTCGAAGCCATTGAAACACAGGTAGAAAAGATTGCTGCCGCCGATGAAAAGATTCAAACAATAAAAAAGTTCTTGACTTAATTGCATATATTTAATATAATATAAGATAAGCGGTGGGCAGAGTTCTTCAGTCCTTTCTCTCTCTCATGTCCACCGCACCTTATATTGGAGCAGTTATGAAAAGAAGACCAGTTATTTATATTGGATATGATGACCGTGATAAAAGAGCTTACGAAGTTCTGGAACACTCAATCCGCAAATACAATACAAAATATGACATCATCCCCCTGCTTGAGCCAGAGCTTCGGCGCATTGGTTTGTATCGCAGGGCTTCACGTGTGTTTGAACACGACCCTAAACAACGATACGATGTATTCGATAACAAACCTTTTAGTACAGACTTTACATTCACCCGCTTCTTGGTTCCTGCATTGAACCAGTATCAGGGACTGGCATTGTTTATGGATGCCGATATGTTTGTGCGTGGTGACATCGAAGGTATATTTGGTGTTTATGGCAAGCGAACAGACTTTGCTGTTCAATGTGTCAAGCATAAGTATGAGCCACCCGAAGGAGCAAAGATGGACGGGGTTGCACAAACCCGCTATCGTAGAAAAAACTGGTCTAGCTTTATGCTGTTCAACTGCTCCCATCCAAGCAACAAAAAGCTAACAGTTGATGCAGTCAACCTGCAAACAGGTTCTTGGCTGCACTCTTTTGGGTGGCTTGACGATGACGAGATTGGAGACATACATGAAGAATGGAACTGGCTTGACGGACACTCAAGCGAACATGTTGAGGCGAAGAATGCTCACTTTACGACAGGTGGTCCGTGGTTTAAAGACTGGAAACCAAAGCGGCCTATTGACGAAGCGTACACAGAAGAATGGCTTGCCACTGAAAAAGAAATAACTACTCAGCTTATACTGGAGAATATGTAGTGGCGTTCTTGCATAGCAACATACCCCACTTTAAATGCTGGGTGCGCCGTGACTTCACGCACAATCACGAAGCATATCACGGAGAGTTTCTGCATGGCATGGCTGTTGGTGTTACGACAATGCCCAACAGGTGTCTTAGTTTCCAGATTATATTTACAGGCATATCTGCCGAAGGCGAAGAAGAAGATACGGTGCATGGTGGTGCAATGTGGGCAAGGATGCCTATTACAGGCTTGATGGGTGATATCCCCGTAGAAGACTGGCCTCAACAAATGGCAACACACCAAGCACAGCCGTGGGATTGTGCATCACGCACACACTCTGTGTACACAATTGACAGAGCAACTCCATGCCCTTGGCTTGTAAAGATTGATGGAGATATGTACCCTGCCAAGTATCTATTTACTGTGGACTACACAGATAGTGAGATAGCTGATGACCCAGCACAGCACAAACAAAGCCACGTGCTTTGCCTTCTGGACGCAGGTGAATGGACAGGAAACATTGTCGCCCTACCTAACAACAGAGTCAGGGTCACGCACCCAGCCTGGTTTGTTACAGGTGAAGGTGCGCCAGACTTCAAGCCATCAGCACAAATACATTACAGCAAGAGCGACCTAGATTATACTCTTGATACTAACCAAATATTTAATAACCTATACTCAGAGGAATAATTATGTATACTTTTGTAACAAGCTTTCCTAAAAAACACGAAGAAGAATATGGACTGCCTATGCTGGAGTCTGTTATAAACAAGTGGAAACCAACCGATTTTAAACTACACGTATATCTTGAAGGTTATAAAGGAGAAACAGACGGACTGCCGCAGGCAAGCTTTATTACTTACCGTCACATAGAAGATGTAGAAGCACGTAATGATTTTATTAAGCGTAACGCAGACAAGAACGGACGCTTTGCAGAAGCACCATACAATTACAGGCTAGACGCAGTGCGCTTCTGTAATAAAGTATACGCCTACTCTGACCTTGCCTTCGAGTTGATTGAAGAAGAATACAAGGGTTGGCTGGCATGGCTAGATGCTGACACCATTACAAAGAAAAGATTTACTGCAGAAGACGCAGCCAAGATTATGCTTGACGAGGTAGACATGGTTCACCTTGGTCGCATTGACATTGACTATAGCGAAACAGGCTTCACTGCATGGAACATGGCATATCACAATGCCTGCTCACACATCGTAGACATTCGTGGCGCATATGATACTAACGAAGTATTCAGCTATCGTGAGTGGACTGATTCATTTGTGTATACTCGTCTGCTCAAGATATACGAGGCACATGGTTCAAAGGTACGCAATTTGTCAGAGGGTGTACGTGGCTTAGAGGTATTTGAGAACTGCATGTTAAACGAACACTTCACTCATAACAAAGGTAATCGTAAGTGGCAAAAGAAACAGGAAGTATCTCCTGATATTGTTGGTCCAAAGCGTTACAAACAACTTGCAGATATAGTTCGCTTCTACTCTGAAGACCGTGACACCTTTACCATCGTAGAGACAGGCACGTGGAACGGTGGTCGAGCCATTGAGATGGCACTTGCTGCATTTGAAAATGTAGATGAAGTACACTATCGTGGGTTTGATTTGTTTGAAGAAGCCACAGAAGAGACAGATAAGATAGAACTAAACATCAAGGCGCACAATCCTACTGAGGCAGTATCCCGCCGACTTGCAGAGTTTGCAGTTAAGATGGCAGAAAACAACAAGAAGTTTACATACAATCTAAACTGTGGCGATACCAAAGACACTATGAAGTCCAAAAGATTCGATGACGTAGACCTTGCCTACATTGATGGCGGTCATTCATACGACACAGTTAAAAGCGATTACACCTTCTTAAAGGATGTACCTGTTATTGTGTTCGATGACTATTACTCACATGAAGATAAAGAGTTTCTAGATAACCCTGACTATAACGGAATCATAAGAACCTTTGAAGAAATTAAAGATACCAATAAATATGTTCTTCCATCAGATGACCCAACTGCCTTTGGCGGCAAGGTTCATCTTGGTGTAGTTATTTCTACAAAAGAAAAAGATTTACCCCAAGAGTTTATGCGTGTTCCTATTCTTGTAAAACCAAAAGACTCAATGCCACAGGACGACATCCATAATAACATTATCTACAATGTAGAAAAGATTAATGACTTTGATTGGGTCAAGCAATACAAAACAAATAATAAGCACGCTATTATTGCATCAGGTGGTCAGCTTGACATGAAGGAAATTAAAAGAGTTCAAAAAAAATACAATGCCGAAGTGTGGTGCGTCAAGCATTCATATCCCCGCCTTCTTAAAGCAGGCATTAAACCTACAGCTTGCGTTATTCTTGACCCACGGCCTGTAGACGGTGTAAGTACACACGGTGTCAAACGCAAAGACCTATTTAAAAAAGTTGACCCAAGTACATTATTTGTAATTGCAAGCATGACAGACATCTCTGCAGTAGATTACATTATGTCTAAGACAGATAATGTAAAAGGCTTTCATGCCTTTACAGATGCTGTACGTGACGTAGACAGGGAAGATAAGTTTGTAATCAATACTAAGCTTCCCATTCCTACAGGCACAGTGTTTATCTCTGGCGGCACTGCCTCTGCTACACGAGCCATCGGCCTGCTTGAAACATTAGGCTATCGCAACCTACACCTATTTGGATTTGATTGTAGCGTACCAGAAGATGCCGTAGATAAAGAAGCAAAAGACGAAGCAGGACAGCCAAAATACTTGCATGTAGAAACTGGCGGGTTTAAGTTCTGGACAACAGGCGAGTTACTTGCCCTTGCCCAAGACCTTGAGAAGATGCTTGAAAGAAAAGACCTAGCACTAAACATAAACTTCTATGGTGACAACACTCTCGCTCACCAAGTCTTTGAGCAGTCGTACTACAATCAAGAGTTTCAAACTTTTGAGGAATTTATGAATGACAGGGCAGCTTAAAGAACGTCAAGAAAAGTTTTGTCAGGCATATCTTATCAATAAGAATGCTACTCAGTCTGCTATCTCTGCTGGCTATAGTGAAAAGTCTGCACACAATCAGGGATACAGACTACTGCAAGAGCCTGCTATCCAACGCAGACTTGAAGAACTTGAAGACGAATACAGCACAGATGTAGATGTTGTCTCAGAACTTGAGAAGCAGTATGAGCAAGCCAAAGCAAATGGCAATGGTCAAACTGCACTCAAGGCTCTTGAGCTACTGTCTCGTGTGCGTGGTAATAATGCAGAGGACGATGGACCACAGGACGTAGCAGGTCTTGAGGGAAAGATATGCGCCGCCATGAAAATTATAGGCAAAGAAAAGATGTATCAACTGTTTATGTCTACTTGGCCTGAAGACTTTGAAGAAGAAGAGGATGTATCAGATGAATAAAAAAACAGCACTTGTTACTGGTGTTACAGGACAGGATGGTGGATATCTAGCAGAACTACTTCTTGACAAGGGTTATATTGTACACGGCCTACAACGGCGTGTGTCCTCAGAGCCTTCCAAACGTATTGCACACCTGATAGATAACCCTAATTTTAAGCTACACTACGGTGATTTAACTGACACAGGTAGCCTGATGCACCTGTTTGATACCAATCTATTTAACGAGGTTTACAATCTTGCGGCACAGTCTCATGTGCGTGTTTCTTTTGATGTGCCAGAATACACCGCTAATGTGGACGCTATAGGGGTTTTAAAGCTCTTAGAGTGCATTCGTACACTTGGCCTATCCGACCATACCAAATTCTATCAAGCGTCCACCTCAGAGCTATATGGAAGGGTTTTAGAAACACCTCAATCAGAGACTACACCCTTCTATCCACGCAGTCCATATGGGGTAGCCAAGCAATTTGCCTTCTGGACTGTAAAAAATTACCGTGAAGCATACAATATGCACGCATCTAATGGTATTCTATTCAACCACGAATCACCGTGGCGGGGTGCTGAGTTTGTTACACAGAAGATTGTGCAGGGCGTAGCTAATATTGCAAAGGGAAAGCAGCCACACATTGAGCTAGGCAACCTAGATGCTAAACGAGACTGGGGACATGCCAAGGACTATGTAGAAGGTATGTATCTTATGATGCAACAGGAAGAGGGTGACGACTATGTATTAGCTACGGGTGAGCTACACTCTGTGCGTGAGCTTGTTGAAAGATGTTTCGATGCAGTAGATATGAAAATCAAATGGGAAGGCGAAGCAGGCTTAAGGGAAGTTGGTATGGATGAATACGACAACACAGTTGTTAAAATTAATCCAGAGTTCTATCGCCCTGCCGAAGTCGATTTACTGCTAGGCAATCCACAAAAAGCAAAAGATGTACTAGGCTGGGAACCTAAGTACACCTTTGAATCTATGATTGATGAAATGATGGAAGCTGCCTTAACCTAAAGTAAATATTCCAAAGGCTACACCAAAGAAAATAACTACACCAATAAAGATACAGCCGCCCACAAGCAACATCTCTTCAAACTCTTTTTGTTTTCTTCTTGCTATGCGCTTCTGTTCAGCTATAGCTTCCTTCTCTTCTCGTATACGCCTTGCTCTTTCTGCTACTATCTGCTCCCATGTACCATGCCCAAACCTATAGTTAATTAGTTTTTTCATTTCGTACATTTGTTCTTGAGCTAGTTTAGCATCAATAACAGAGGACGCAACATCTTTTGTTTGTCCTATAATGGATTTGCTGCCAAATCTTTTTTGCTGTATCTGTTGTTCACCAGCAAATATACCATCAACAGCACCTATAATATCCTTGATATCATTAGCCGTGTTAATATTAGACTTGATAAACTCCACAGATTTCTGGACTAGGGCGATGCCTGCCAGCGTGGTTGATATAGGTTCCATTTCTCTCTCTCATTTTGTATCATTTATTTACGTAATGCACCAATAGATTTAACACCAAAGCTTGCACCGATTGATACTAAGATACCCCAAGACAACCACTCAGGGCAGTCCTCTCTAAGGAATCTAAATCCGTCTGCAATGTATGGCTGTGCTGGGGGATAGAAACAGGCACACAGCAAGCCAACGAAAAAAATTGTCCACAATTCGTCTTTCCATGAGTCTGCTGAAGCATCCATAGCTTTAGCTTCCCATGCCGAATCATTGGCTGCATGTTTAATTTGCCCTTGTAGTTTAGCTTCCTCAAGTTTACTCTTGAGTTCTGTTTTGCGTTGCCTGCCTTCCATCCATTTACCTGCAAGGCTGGCTATAGGTGTTAAAAATTGCATCATATTATTCTGAACTTTCGTTTTTAATTAATAGTAAATCAAACATTGCAGATGCTTGTTGCACCTGTGAGCTTGATTGTGCAGTCATTTCAATGTCAGTTTTTTCTGTAAACTTTAAAGGAAACTCCATAACTTCCTCAAAGGTTTGTGAAGCAGTTGTATACTTTGCTTGTGTTCTAAAAATACCTCCAGGTTCTCTAATTCTAAGACGTACTGTTTGATACTTATTTGCAACCTCTGCTGCACCACCAAATACTATTTGATACAAGAAGGCAGTATAACCAGCAGGCACAGTGTATGTTGCCATTAGGGTTTGCCCCTCGCCTTCAGCAACAACAGCTACAGTATCTCCTGAGTGTGTAATTGTTACATCTCCAGCAGGCTCATTGTCATCGCTCACAAATGCTCTATATGCACGTAAAAATGTACCACTAGTAGTAACTGTGGTTGTACCATTGAGAGTTACAACATTAGAAAGCTCATTGTAATCACCGTCTACACCCTCAACAGTTATTTGTGAGTTATCTGTTGTGCTGGTTCCTACAACACCAAGAACTGCAGCAGAAGTAGGATAAGTATAACCACCACCACCATTCCATATAAGTGTAGCAGATGTGGTTACAGATGTATTAAATCCAAATTTATGTACATGCTCGTGACCTTGCACATAACCACGCTTTACATGTAGTCCAAATGGCTCGTCCTTACCCGTCCTTGTTATACTTGAATATTGTCCCATATTAAAATCCACTCATATAGTTTTTACCATCATATCTTAGCACAGCTTTTCTGTTGTGGTTTATTCCAAACTCATCTGTACCTGCATAGCTACAATGAATCCAGCCAGACTGCGGCTCCCCCTCATTGTAAAACTCTAATATTAGCTGGTCAAAGTCTAGATTATCTCTAATCCATTCTGCGACCTCTTTATTGTCTATCCCAATTACCTCAAAGTCTGCAGCCTGTCCCTTGGCATGTTGGCTTGCAGAGCTACTTCCTATGGCAAGACACAACTCGACTGAGCGAAAGCCACTGCTAACAGTTACAGGTCTGCCAAAATGCTCACGCACTGGCTGTAGTATATTCTTACACAGACCATGTAGGTTATGCAAGTGTATTGGGTCAGGCATATTGTTAATACCCTTGCGTAGTGCAGTCTGACTTTTAGTCATTTCATCTAATGAAAAGTTTGCAGTTATTTGCATTATTGGCTTTCCTCAATAGTTGTACCATTTAAACTGTTATAAATGTTAATTAAAGTATCGAAGGGTATAGGAGAGCGTAGTCTGGTTTGCATGTCTGTTTGAGGCAACACATACGGCTCAAAGTAACCAATCATTTCACCTGTATTAGGGTCTTCATACAAGGCATTTTGTATGTGATTATCAAGATTAGGACTCAATGTTCCCATTTGATTTAATGTAATTGCATTTTGAAAATCAGACTCAAACGTATCACCATACAAAACTTTATAGTCACGTATCAAACTATTAAGTTTTTGATACCCACCTAATCTTTCTTTTTGTGCGTTCATATATCTACGAACAATTTCTGGGGAATCTTCTTGAGTTAAATTAGGGTCACGCAATAATTCATTTAAAGATGACCCTGCTCCTTCAATCTCATATAATACAGGACGAACAGCAAAGTTTGTGCCTGCTGTTAAATCTAATCGCTGGTCTTTTAAACCAAAGAAAGCAGGAACATCTACATCACCTTCAGGCCAATTATATAGACCAGTTTTTTCTGCATATAACCCTTGATTTTTTTCTAGACTTTTTTCATACTCCATTCGTTTTGTAAATTCAGTTATTATAGCTGGTGTAAACAAAGTAGTCAATGGCTCAAGCGCACGTACTATATTTTCTTGAGGGTCTTGCTCATCTGTAAATCTTTTAGGATTTGATAATTCTACAAGAGCCTCTGTAATCATTGATGGTGCAAGGAAAGGACTAACCGTACTTCTAAATGTATTCAAAGCAAGGTTATTCATTTCTACATTTTGTTTAGCTGTAGTAGGTTCAGGTGAATTAATATATTGATGTACGCCTTTGGCTGCTGTTTTAATAAAAGCAAATGGGTCAATTGGACCAAGATTTATATAGTCAATACCTTTATGACCACGCTCATCTTCATTCAATCCACTAAGATAAATTCTATCCTGATTATACTCCCACGGTGCTACTAGATTATTAATTGCATTTTCTTGTTCATCACTCAATCCTACCATATTTTTACTGAGGTCAACAAGCCCATCAATTCCTACAGTTACAGTAGTCATACCTGCCAAGCGTTTAGCACCTTCAGCAGCTAGTGTAGTATCACCACTTGTAATGTCATCAATAGTATACTTCATAAGATTTTTTGAGATACGAGTCATCTCAGCAGGGAAGGACAAAAAGTCACCAATTGGTGCATTTCTTAACTGCTTTAGACCACGAGGAACAAGATTGTAGTTAGGCATAAGGTCACGTGTTCTCTGTGCAGCAATACGTTCCTGTTCTTTTAATGGTAAATCTTTATATTTATCAGACTTTTTAATATATTCAAGAGTTTTTTCAAAGTGTGCAATTTTAAAGAAATCATCTTCTGCCTGATACAATTCCATTGTTTTTTCATTTAATTTTTTAGGAACATAAAGAGCAGCTTTTGTTACCCAACCTTCAGGGTCTTTATCAAATGCTTCAAGGTTGCGTCTAATAACACCTAGATTAACATTACTATTTGCAATTCCTAACTCAATATATCTAGCATTTCTATCAGATAATTCTTTATTAGACATTCCACGTAGTTTTTTAACAGCACGTTGTGGCATTAAACTAGATAGTGCTTCTTTCGATTTAGAACCTGGAAGCATACCATTAGCTAACATCATAAAAGTATTACCCATTACGTTTCGTCCATGAGTAACAGGACTAAATACAGTTTTAGCTACTTGAGATAAACCTTTGGCACGTATAAATTTATTTAGTGTCCAACCCAAAACACCAGAATTATCTACAATAGGAACTTCAAGACCTTCTTCAATTGCTTTCTTATATGCAGGTGTTACATATAAACCCTGCAATGGATTATCAAGTTGGGCTGCGGCCTTACCACCAAAAATCATACTAAGTTTTTCATCAGTAGCTTCTGCTAATAATTTATTCTTCTTTGGGTCTGCAGAACTTCTAGTTGCTAAACCTTTTTTCGTTAAATGATTGGCAATATCTTTTGTAAACCTTTGCTGCGCCGTAATCTCTGATAGATTAGCCATAGTTTTTACATAGTTTTCAAATGGATTTTTTACTTCTCCCAAAAGATTTCGTATACTCTCAGGCAAACCATCATCTCTTTTTAAACCACTCTTAACACTTTGTGTTCTTCTTTGTTTCCTAACTAGAGAATCCAAAATATCTGCAATACCCTTATCGCCTGCACCACTTTTATCAATTAATTTATTTATTACACCCACAGGGTCTTCTGCCCCTGACTCTTTAATAGCTTGTAATGCGCTGGTAAATAAACCATCAGGGTCATACTCTTCAACTTTTTTTCCTTTTTTCTTAAGTTCTTTATATTTTTGCCAATCACGAGCAATCTTTTTTGCATACTTAGGGTCATCAAAGAAATTATAACTACGTGTTAAATACACACCTAAGTTTTTACTAATTCTTCCTTTGAGTTCTCCTTTTGCATCACCTATAATTTCTTTAGATAAATCATCAACACCTTGACGCATTTGCAAAACAATATCACGTACATTTCCCTTTAAAGAAGACATAGCAAAAGCTTCACCTCTAAGGGCTTTATCAAGGAGTTCATCTAAGTTTTCGGGCGGCTTTCCTTTGTACTCTTTTTTAATAGCTTCTTCTAAATCTTTGGCAACCCCTTCTGCTCTAGTCAATGCAGCCTTACCTGCCCCCTGACGTTCAACAAGGAGTTCAAGAACTTTGTCGTCTGCTCCCAAGCGAGAAGACAACCAAGAAGGCCAAGGCATTCTAGCCTCAATACCTACAGCCTTAAGTCCCGTGTCTACAGCTTCAACTCCTTTTCTAGGCACAGTCATAACAGCAGTTGCTGCCTCACCAATAGGCTTACGATATGCTGCCGCAAGATATGCAGGAGAAAGGGCTGCACTTAATCCTAAGTTTGCCCCAAATGTTTTAAGATATTTTTCTGCCTCAGTATCATCAGGATTTAAAGCAAGGCTTTCAACAGCCTGTTTAAATCTTGGATTATTATCTAGAAACTCCTGTCCATTTTCTAACTCAGGAACAAACTCTTCAATTATATTAGCTAAGTTTTCTTCTGGAGCAACGATAGTAGCTGCGCCTGCATATGCCGTAGCCTTTCCTACATCCTTTACAAGAGAACGTGGCCTACGACCAAGCTTCCTATTAGTCCTTGTAACTACAGACCGCATAGCAGGGGCTAAAGTTTTTGCACCCTTATACCCTTTTGTTGCCGTTTTGGTAATTAAACCACCGCCAACTAAAATTGAACCAATAGTACCACCAACATCTTCAGCAGTAGCTAACAAGTCTTCACCATGATAAGGGTCAAGCAATTCATTAGCCGCTTCTTTTACAGGTTCAGGTATATACTCGCCTGCTAAATCAGCAGCATCACTAAATGTTTTTGTAACATATTCAGGTAAAAAAGTGTCTCCAAATTCTACAGCACCACGACCAGCCTCACCTAAAAAACGTCCACCTGTACGAGCCAAGGACTCAACAAGCTTATCTGGTATAAGTGTAAGGTCTTCATCAGATAATTGAAGCGCACGAAAGTCTGTCTCACCTGCCTTTCTAGCAGCGTCAAACTTAAGATTAGCATCTAAAAAATCTGCTGTAGTTATATCTGTGTCAGCTTCCTTTATAAACTCGTTGATGTCTTCGTAAGATTGAATCTCACCAGCTTTATATTTTTCATCAATTTGTTCAAATAAGTCTTGAAAGCCTTGTGAGCGAAAACTTATTGTCATACTATTGTTTACCTTTTGGAGTCATAGAAGCTAATCCTGATGCAGTGTCTATAGCTTTAGAAGCAGACCCTTTACCTACAGGTTCAACACTAATATCTTTATCTTCTGTGGAATTATAAATATCATCAAGTTTCTGTTTATAAATTCTTAATACTTCTGTTCTATAAGATGCAGGGTCATTTCTAACAGTTCCTGCATATATACCAGCAGTAGCTTCACCTTCGGCAGCACGGCGAAGTTGATTTCGCATATCAGCACCTTTCTTGGTACTTGTTTTTTGTAAACCAAGAAAACCTTGGTCAATTTTTTCATATTCAGATGAAGGAACAGCAGCAGTTCTAGGTGTAATTGTATCATCAAGGTCGTCTACAGTTGTTAAACCAAGTAATGCGCCACGAGCAGTTGTTATAAGAGGGGACTCACCAAGTTCAGGTTGTGCAGCCAAGATGCCCAAACCCACTCTTATTCTTTCTTCTCTAGAAAGATTAGCACCAGCAGGACCAAAGGGGTCAAGGTTATCTGCATAGTATTTTGCGCCTGTTCTAATACCAGAGCCAATACTTTGAAGACCACTACCTACACCAGATAATATTCTTTGAAAAGCATTAGGTTCATTAGATGTAGAAACAGGCGTAAGCCCTGCTTGTTGTTGGACTTTTCTTAAAACTTCAGGGTCATTTAAACCCCTTGTTAATTCATTTATATTTCTAGGAATATTTCCAGAAGAAAAACTTGACCCACCCTGTAATGAGGGAGTTGAACCAGTTTGTAATGAAGCAATGCCACCGCCATTTTTACTCATTCTCAAGGCTTGACGAGCAGCACGTTGTTTGGCAAACATTACAGAATCATTAGGAGTTATTGTCTTGCTACCAACAGAAGACATAGCTTGTGATGGGTTAATATTTTTCTTTTTCTTTTGTTCTCTTTCAGAGGCATAATCTGTGCCAAACATTTCGTCAGAAAAATCTTCAATCTCTTTAATTTCGTCCTCTTCTTCTTCACTAAATATACCCTGCTCACCTGTTGTATTATTATAAGCCCTTCTAAATGGTTCGGTAAATCTACTTAATATACCACCACCGTTTTCATAATTAGCTGAACCTACAGAAGCCATAGCACTATCTATATCATCTAGTGTCGTATCTTTGCCACCACCACTAGACATTATTAATTGGAGTAATGGACCGCCTGCATTTTTACGCACTGCTCCACCTTTATTCATAAAACCACCAACCACAGTACCTATACCAACAAGTTCTTGGAAAGTTGAAGGCTCCTGAGTATATTGTGTTTGTCTTGTAGGTGCGCCATATACAGTTGACAAATATCTTTGAGAAAGAGAGAAGGGGTCATACTCTCCAAACTTAGCCATCTCTGCAGCAATGCGTTGCTGTTCTAATCCTCGTCTTTCTGCGCCTACACCAGCTTGAAGACCAGTTCGCTCTATTTGTTCAGCAAAACCTTCTTGACCAATTTGAAGTCCTTGTTGTGCAAGGGCTGCTAATTGACTAGGTAGCCGTGCTTGCCTTTCTCGTTCAGCTTCCGTTTGGGCTATTGAGCGTTCTTGTAATGCACCTTCAATATCTGCTATACTACGAGCATATTCACCTGCTGCACCACCACGTAAAATATCTGCACGTGCGCCTGTGGTTGCGCCAACACCTCCACTAACTGCGCCAACACCAATATCACGAATTGCCTCTTCAAATGCTTGCCTTTGTGCAAGACGCTGTGCTTCTGCCGTAGGCTCAAGAAGCTTACGTTGAGCAGCTATCTCTGCTGCTGTAATAGGTCTAACCGCTTGTCTTGATAAAGCAATAGCTTCTTCAATACTTCTTGCGGCAGGGGCATAATAATCAGGCTGTCCAGTAGCCAACGCAATAAGTGATGATTGAGCAGCTAATTGTGCAGGGTCAAAATCAGCTACACGTTCTCCTTCATATACTCTTGGACCAGCTAAATATTCTGATTCTAGGTTTTTTAATCCTCTTTCAATAAAAGGTTTTACAGCAGGGTCAAAACCACCCCCAAAAGGTTTAGGTTTTTCTGAACCGCCTAATAATTTTGTAAAAAATCCCATGCCTATACTTCCTTCATAAATTCACGCAATGTTCTTGCAGCACTAATTTGTTTGGGTTGTTTTGTAGTGCCATATGCTTGTTGTCTTATTTCTTCTCTAAGCTTGTCAAGGCGTTCAACGCCATCTTCTACATTTCCACCACCAAGCTTTTTGACTTGATTTGCATCTACAATATATTCGTCTTGACTAATACGTGCCTCTGTAATGTCACCACCATTAGCTACTTCATATGACACATTGTCTGACATACCATCACCAATCTCTTCCTGAACCATCCCTGCTTTACTGCCATCAGTATTTTGTACTTGTGGAAGTGACTGGTCAAGAAGCTTACCACCTGCATCAGATGACCCATTGCCAAGTGCAGCCACAGTGTAGGCATCAATAACATAATCATCACCATCTACCTTACCACCGTCAATAAGTTTGCCGCCCTCATCTCTATACACAGGAGAAGACATTTGTGGCGGCATAGGAGCAGCAGTCATGTTTAACCTTGGTTGCGGCATAGGAGCAGCAGTCATGTTTAACCTTGGTTGCGGCATAGCCTGTGCAGCTACAATAGGAATCATGTCTTTAAGACGAAAGGCACGCTGAAAACCAGTAGCATCCTCTGTCATACCCATTCCTTTTAATTGTAATATATTTGCAAGACCCTCATACATTGTAATATTATACCTTATTTATATCAAATATACCAGCTACCTAATGGAAGTCTACCCATGCAGAACCAGTGTAACCTTTAAATTTTGTAGCACTAATAGCAAATGCTACGTCCCCTTGTTGTGGCCTACCAATATCAGTAATAGTAACCACAGCATATATCTTTGTTGACGGTGCGCTATCTTTACGCAGGTCTTCTGTATCTAGCTCACGTGTAAGTTCGTTAGCCCAACGACTTATATCAGTGTGCAGTTCGTCTACACTAGGCGGTTTCATAATAGGAAACTTAGGATAACTAGCCATTACCGTTCACCATCAGGTTGCATTGCCAATCTTACAGAACCCCACCGCCACTGACCTGCAGCATCTGCAGATACACGAACAACAGACTGCCTGCCCCTTGCACGCATATTTACTTTTTGAGTATTAGCATTAATAGTAAATGGTCCTTTTTCTTGGAAATCATCTGCTGGATATCTACGTGTCTTAACAGAAAACTTAATCTGCTCTCCTGTGCTAAATGTGTAGTCAGGGATTAGTTTATCTGCAAACATTAACTGCTTACCCTTGTCAAGGTCAAACTCTGAGGATTCAATAAATGATGTCAAGGTTTGTCCATCGCCTGTGTAAATGTCAGAAGGCTCGTTGTTCCATACAAGCATATCACCTGTAGCAGATGTACGTCCTGTTAGAATAGTAGTATCAAATACATTGCGGTCTGCATATGTAGTAGTAATACCATTTTCAAATAGATTACCATATACCCATGTTTGCTCTTCATAATTATAAATTACATAAGCATTGGGTTCTAAGCTACTATTTTCTGGATAGAGCCAAATAATTTCTTTAAACTCACTATTGATACCTGCATATACTTTATCTTTTTGTGTCATATTAAAACTATCAAAAAGATGTCGGCGTATGGTGCATGGCATAGTATTAACACGACCATCATACAGGTAGAAGTTATTGTCACCCATCCAGTAAGATACACCATCAATATCAACAGCCGCATGTGGACCAATCATACCACAGTTAGAACCTACTTGAGTAAATCTAAATATAAATGGACTTCCTACAAAGTCCTGAATGTACATAGCTTTGTCAGTCCAGATATTAATTGTATTACGTGAACGCAATGCACCAATAATACGAGAACCTTCTGTCAAGTTAACAGAGCCTGCAGTATTAGTGGCTGATGGCTCCCATACTCTAAAGTTATTTTGGTCAGACCAAGCAACTCTTAGTGGTACAACAGTTGGGTCATCAGCACTAACAGATGCCCCGTAGCAAACAACATGCCCATCATTAGGAGATACAATAAAGCTGTTTGCATATGGTGCAGTACCTACAATACTTGCACGAGTAATTGTATAATTGTTTTGTGAAACATCTAGGAATGCAATTTTACTTTTACGGCGTAAAGCTAGTAGGTCTTCACCAAATGTGTCAAGCGACCACTGTGCGCCTTGGAAAACAATATCTGAAGAAGAGGCAGGTGAGTTCCAAGCCTGTTGACCACTCCACACACCTGCACCATAACCCAATCCTTGAATATCATTAGCAGGTTCATTTGGTATTAAAAGATTTATTTTACCATTAGTTCCACCTACATTATTAGCATTAGCTGTGGCAGTAACATTGGCATTAATAAAAAAAGCATCCTGTGCGCTAACAGACGTAATTGCAAAAGTTCCGTTAACACTTGTTCCTGAAAAATTATCTACGCCAGTAAATTCAATTCTGTCTCCTGCGCTAACATTTTGACTTGGTGAATATCCCAAATTTACTTTAACTCTAGTTGTTCCTGTAGATGTAATAAAGTTATTAGAAACACTAGTTGTTGTTGCAATGGGAGTTGAATCTGTTCTGTCTTCGTTTTGAACAACATATAGTTGTATGTTAGTACCATAGGCTACATACTTACGAGTATTATTATCTGTCCATGTAAGAATGTCACGAGAAAAACCTGATATACTATCTGTAGAAAATTTAGTATATCCACGTAAGTTTTCTGGCTTACCTTCACGAAACCTTACACGGTTTCCATCAAACCATTTACCCTCTTCAGCATACTTGGTTGATTCTCTATGAAAACCAGGAAGAAAGTCTAAACTAAAAAATTGTGTTTCTGTCGATGCCATATCTATTCAATAAGTTTTGTTTCTATATCACCTTGCTTTGCAAGTTGCAACAACTCGTCTTGCTGCGTAACCATTTTATTTCTAAATGACTCAACAGCCCCTTGAGTTCCTCTAGCAGCATTTGTTTGAGCAACTAACAGAAGAGGCAGCATAGTTATTGCACAGCCCCATTCTTCAACTTCTTTACCCCCTTGGGGATTTTTACCTGCAAGTTTTGTAAACCAAGCGCAGTCTAATTGTTTACACGGTTCAAAGTTATGTAACGGACACCCGTTCTTAACATTTAATTCCATTCATTAATCCTTTTCGCATACAATAAAGTTAACATATTTAACATTTAAGTTAAAAGCACTGCCTTGTGCAATGCTTACTGTGTGCGAGTGAGAACCTAGTCCTGAAAGGCTGTGACTGTGACCTGAACTACTACCTACTGTATTTGTTGTTCCAGTAACATTTGGAGTTACATTTGCATTTGATGAAGCATAACGAACAGCACCTGGAATAAATCCACCCTCATCCGTAGTATCAAGAGTTAAGGTATGATTGTGGGCTGGCATTTGAGCAGTAGTTAGGGCTGTTGCAGCCGTGCTTCCTGAAAGAGTTGCTGCTTCTGTAGATTTACCTGTAATAGAAACAGTAATGCCTGAATTAAATACACTGGTAAATTCATTAGAGCCACCCACCTGTGCGCCACTAGTAGCCGCATTAACAATACGAAGTGCAGCACCTGCATGAGAGGCAGAAGTAATAACTGTCCATCCGCTTGGAGCAGAATCTTGGTTAAAAGCTAGTCTAGTTCCTGGGTCAAAATCTTTAAGTACATAGCTATTCGAGCCATTTGTAGCAACCAAAGCTGGTCCATTACCTACAGTAACTTTTGTGCTACCATTATCCATGATAACATTATGACCGCCTGTAGTTTCATTATTAACAAAGTAAATTTTTTCTGGTGCTGTAGAATAACTAACTGTAACGTCTGCTGATAATGCTCCTGTCATTCTAAGACCAAAACTTCTAGCTTGGTCTGCAGAGCCATCATTTGCAGTAAGTGTTACACCAGCCCCGCCCCGACCATCTACATCAACTGCAGTTACACCTGCAACTGCTGCATCAACCAAGTCAATCATATTTGAGTTTAACCTAGCACCCCAAGTGTTAGCATTTTCACCTGTGCCTTGTTTTTCTAATCTAATTCTTGAACTATATGAAGAAGCCATGTTAGTTTTTTCCTAAATATTTTTGCACTGTTTCTGTTTCATAAATTCTAATGCAAACCCAAATCAAAGAGGCCAAAGCAGTTATGCTAGGCAGAACCTGAAGCCATGCTCCAGCAGTTACGCCAAGCGCACTAAAATCTAGCACAAGCTTATCTGTTTCTTCCATTATTATTCTCCTTGAAAAGTTTGCAGATTATATATTATACCGCATTACCTATTAATAAGCAACTAGTCTGCATCCGCAATCGTAAGTGTGCCAGCTTCGACTTGGCGCATAATTTCGGCGTAGTGGCGGTTGCCTGAATCAAGCGGCACAGTCATCGGAAGTCCATCTATGGTTGCTCTAATAGCTGTTTTCTCACCATCACGGGCTTGATATTTTGCAGACGTAATATTCATAGTGTTTTCCATAATTATAACTCCGCATCTGCTACAATTTGATAGGTATAAGCAGGTGAATCAGCACTCGTTCCCAAAAAATAACCAGTTAGTCCATTTGAATATGGGGTTGGCGATTGTGTAAATGTAACCAGTGCGCTGTCATTATATCGAGCAATTCTGTCTGCTGTAGCCGTAGAGTCACTGCGACCTGGATAAAATGTAATAGAGGGAGCAGCCCTCATTTGAACAGGCCATTGTAATGCTGGATATGCACGGTCATTAATTCCATCTAATCCAAGGGCATAATACGGACCTTTGCCAGCATTTGTTGCTACACCTGGAAACCACTCCTCACTTGACGTAGAATTGTCGCCTGATTTGTAATAATACCGCTGACAATCTAAATAAGTGTCACAGTATTTTTGATGCTCAAACTCAGTAGCTACTGAGCCGACTTCGAGTTGAACGCCCGTAAGCTGTAGTGTTGCACTTCCTGTGCTTATCAAATTAGTCTGACCTGTTACACCAGCAAAATTACCAGAACCCCATTGACCAGCCGCCTGTAACCGACTTGAACCATCACCTAAAGACCAGCTTACTCTTAGACCAATTCCATTAGTGGTTAGCCAAGTTCCACTTGTGTCTCCTTCAATAGTGTAAGTCTTCTGTTCCCAAGTATCTGCTGAATTTATCGTGTAAGAAAAATTAAAAGAACGGTCTGCCGCATTATTCCGAATAGCCCCACCAAACGTACCTGTCACACTCGATTTAACATAAAAAGAAATCGTTAGCGTTTTGGCCGCAGAACTACCAAAGCCTAGATGATAAATATTTTGACCTTCAATTCTTTGAGTAATCCCATAAAAGTCACCCGATGCAATGCTACTATCTGCGCTTGTTACCGTTGCAAGAATAGAATTATTAAACCCAGCAGGACTGTCAGTAGACTGAGCGAGAGTAAATGTCCCACCTGCGGCGGCAAAACCTTTAAACCTATCTACAGCACCCATTAATTCGCCGTTGTTAACTGTCCCAGTTGCTCTTTGATTTACTTCTGCCGCCCCATTGATAATTAGGTTGCGCCGCCCTGACGGAGTGCTGGGTATCTGTGCTAGTTCTCTTGCATTGCTAGTCATTAGATAGCTCCGTTCCACCAGCATCACGTTCTGCCCGTGTCTCATAGTCAGAACGTCCTGTCACCAATGTTACAAAATCCGCTTGATTACTGGGTATGCTGTCTGTGAATGAACTATCATTCATCAGTTTTGTGACCCAATCAGACTGCATCCGTTTCCAGCAATTATTTATCTTGCCAGTGGTTGCATCTTGAACCCACTCATTGATATCGGTTATGTCATTCAGCAATATCTTTTGCTGAGTATCATCCAAGGTAATTGTAATCGTAATGTCTGCCATTTTTTTCTCCTAACTAGCAAGCTAAAAACCCGCTAAATGCTGAACCCGTACTTATATCTGTTTGCTGGCTTCCAGCATTTTGTTGAATATTTACAGTTGCCGTGTCATTGGCATCCATATCCGCAAGAACACTAATCGCTATTGTTTGAAATCCTAAACCAAGGTCAGTCGATGCAAAATCTAAAAGCCCAAAATATGTTCTGTTGGAAGTGTCTAAACGGACTTGATAATAGGATGCTGTGCTATCAACCTGTGTTAAATAAACAATTACATTAAACTGATATCGTCCCGTGACGGGTGCTGTAAAAGTATTACTTGCAAAATTACCACCTTGGTCAAAAATTTCAGTTCCCATAGCAACTGTTACGACTGAATTGTCATTCGCAATATTTGCTTGAGTAGATGTAGGGCGTGCTAAAAATGCCGGAGTGCTTGTTGCTTTAACAGCCACACCGCCCAAATTCATAGTGCTTGCACTATCAACCGCAATAAAACCACGCTGACCAGTGTTGTCATTGGTGACAAACTGTAAGTGACCGCCAACACCACCAGAGCTTTCACGAATAATTACTGCGCCAGTTGTTGCAGCGGCATCCTGTAAGAAACGACCACGACCCGCAACATCTAAATTAGCGTTTGAAGGGGAAGAGGTATTAATTCCAAGAATCCCATCGCTGGTCATTCTCATACGCTCTGCCCCACCTGTTTCGACAGTCACCGTATCAGCGGCTGGAAAACGGATTGCAGTGTTTGTATCTCCAGAGTGAATTATTTTATCACTAATGGTTAAGTCACCGCCTACATCAAAGTTACCGTCTATTGTATTATTGAATACAGAAAATACATCATAGACAACTATTTCAAGAACATCTCCAGCAGTTGCCCCAGACCCTAACACAACAGACGTACCTGATGTAGCCGTATAGTCATTTGCAGGGTCTAGAAGTACGCCATTAAGGTATACATCCATATACAAAGCATCTGAATATGAAAGAGCTAAGTTAGAATCAGATGTAGTAAAAGTTGTTTGTCCAGCCGTGGCTGTATACAAAAACCTATTACGTACCCCTGTTCCTGGTTGTTTACCTATATATGCCATTAGATTGTATCCTGTGCATCCATAAATGTTTCGTAAGCTGATTTAACGCTGTCAGTCCAGACCGCATTACATATCGCTTGAACGGTTGCATCTTCACCCGATATGTCTGTATCGCCCCAAGTGTCGCCAGACTTGGTGCGGCAGTGCAGAACGTGGCGATGGTAAGTGCGGCTAATTTCTACGCCATCATCTTTTATGATTGTTGCTTTGCGAACTTGGACGTTTTTATATTCGCCCCTAACTTCGCAGTCGTATTTAAATTCTTTAGTAAGTGCCATTTTTATCTCCTGTGGCTGGACTGTCCGACCCGACTTCCAGACGGGTTAGCCTGTAAAATAAGTCATGCTTCCTCTGTAAAACTCTACACCAGATGGCGTTGAGCCTTGGATTGGTCTATCAAACTCAATAGATATGTCTGAGGATGCTCCTAATGCTATACTCAAAAACAATGAAGCGTCCTCAAAAACAACACCTGTTGCCTCAACTTGAGTACCAGACGCCTTGTCTGATACGGCATAAGGCAAACCACCAATAGTCATAGCCGCACCAGTGCTAGTTGGAGTTAAATTAGCAACAAAATGAACCGTCACTACGTTTCCAATTTTTGTATAAAAACCTTGGTTGGCAGAAATTGCAGAAACATTAGTTCCTGCCGTTGGTGTCCAAGTTCCCTCTTCATAATCATCCAGCGCATTGGCGGCGGCTGTATCGCCGTTGAAGGTTAGACCACCGCCTGAAAGGATACGCATACGCTCTGTTGTACTGTCGATATAATAATTAGCACTTGCGGCAGATGTGGTGAGAAATCGGATATGTCCACCTTCGTTATCACCATCACCGATAACATCAATCGCCGCTATAGAATGTGTGTCACTGGCGGTAAAAGAAATTGCCCCTGTTGCGCCAGTTGTATTGGTGTTTGCTCTTTCTAATTCAAGAATTGAATTTCCACTGTTTGCCGACAGGGTAGCAAGTCTGCTTGGTGAAGCTGTGCCAATGCCGACCCGATTATTGGTGGTGTCAACGTGCAGGGTGTTGGTGTCAACTGTCAGGTCGCCAGTAAAGGTTCCTGTTGATGCTTCAAGAGCCTGTGCTGCAGGGTGTGTTGCACTTAGTTGTAGCGGCCCACGATTCACTACATAGATGTTGTTTGTTCCAGAACCAGGAGCAGCAGTAAATGTAAGAGTAGTTCCGTCTACAGTATAAGCAGTTGTAGGCTCTTGCCTTACATTTTCTACAAAAACATCTACAGTATTTGTTGTTGCCCCTTCGGACAAAGTAAAGGCAGTAGTAGACCCATTACCACTAAAGGTATCTTTAGATGGTTTCGTGGTAAAGTTACCGCTTGCGCTATGTCCAATATATGCCATTAGTCTGCATCCTGTATTGTTAGTGTACCAGCCTCTACTTGTCGTAGTATTTCGGCGTAGTGGCGGTTAGCTGGGTCGAGTGGGACATGCACAGTAACGCCATCAATCACAGATTTAACGCCGCTTTTTTCGGTTGCTCCATCGGGGCTTGTTACCTCGACATATTGAGCAGACGTAATATTCATGTCATCCATTTTTATAACTCCGCATCGGCTGTAAATGTCGAACTTGAATTTGCATAAAGTTGAGAGGCACCCGTTAGAGTACAGGCTCTTTGGTTTGCATTATATACAGTAGGCGTTGCCGTTCCCTGCCAACTGCTGACTGTAACTGTAGGGGCGGCTCTCATTTCTACAGGCCACGTTAAATCAAAATAAAACGTCCCACTAAAGCTACCAAACGGAAAGCCCATATATTGAACCGCAGAAGTCGTTGCATGATTTTGGAAGTACCGTTTGCACAACTGCAACTCTTCACCAAAACTTTTCGCCTCAAATTCGGTCGCTACGGAGCCAACTTCGAGTTGAACGCCTGTGATTGCCCAATCGTTTGCAGTGCTAGAAGCTAAATTTTGAGTGCCTACTACACGATTAGCAGTGGTCGCAGATGCCCAAGACGTATTAAGTGTGCCACTTGTATAGTCAGAACCAGCCCCCAGCCACCAATTTATTTGTAAAGATTCTGCATTGTCGTCATCAAAAGCACCCGATGTATCCCCATCGAATGTGACTGTTTTTTTCTCCCAAGTATTAGCAGATGATATTGTATATAAAGCAGATATTTGCCTGTTGTTATCTGTATCATACAGTTCCACCACAAAGTTTCCCGTAGTATTAGACTTAACAAAAAAACTTAGTGTCACTGCTAAAGCACTGCTTGTCCCCTTTCGGAATTGTTTTAGGTCTTGACCCTCAAGTTTTTGTTGAACTAACAAATATTGCGATGAAGCAATAGAGGTGTCAGCAACTGTGCAGTCTATTCTATAGGCATTTAAAAAACCTTCGCTCGTGGGGGCATCTGTAGACTGTGTCACTGTCCAAGTTCCCGTATTGTGGACGAAATTTATTCTGTCACAGGTTAAGTACCCCCCATTGGTATTTCCAGCCACCGATGTTCCTCGTTGTGCCACCTGCATTGCACCGTTATACGCAAGGTTGCGCCGCCCACCAATCGGTCCTGTTAGTCCCTCATTGTCTATTCGACTAATTGGCATTAAGTAATCTCCAAAATACTAAGTGAAACATCTGCAGAGCTTGCAGTATCACTTGTTACCTTAAGAACATCTGATGCTTCCAAAACAACCTTCTGGTCGCCGCCTACTACAACTAGTGAGCTTCCTGCAGGAACAGGAGCAGCCTTAACTACGTAAATATTATCTCCATCATTGTTTTCTATTTGAACATCTACTGCTATTTGAGATGCAACTATGTTTGCAATTGCCAAACCAATAATAGTTGTTTCTGTAGAACTAGGACAAGTGTAAATTGTAGCAGCACCAGTGCCTACTCCAGTATCTGTCTTTAATTTAAACGCATTAGCCATATCGTATTATACTCCATAAATTATCCTAACGCAATAGCAAATGCCACAGCAGCAGCATTAGCATTGCTAATACTGGTTGCCATAGTTGCGCTTAGTGTTGCTCTTGCTGTATTACTATTTCCAACACTTGTTGCCATAGTTGCACTTAATGCAGTTATTGCTGAGTTGCTATTACCAATACTAGTTGCCAGTGCTGCAGAGGTAGCAGCAAATGTGCTAGACACTGCGGCTATTCTAGTCTCTAGTGTAGCCGATGTCCCTGCGCTTGCAGCAGCTACAGCGATTGTATTTACTGAAGCAACAGCATCTAAGTTTGTTTTAGTAAGAACAGATACTGCAGCTATTCGAGTTTCTAATGTAGCAGAGGTAGCCGCAAAGGTAGAAGATACTCCTGCAATTCTAGTTTCAAGATTAGCAGATGTTGCAGCACTTGCTGCCGCTACAGCAATTGTATTTACTGAGGCCACTGCATCTAGATTAGTTTTAGTGAGAACAGATACTGCCGCAATCCTAGTCTCTAGTGTTGCAGAGGTGGCTGCAAAGGTACTTGATACCCCTGCGATTCTAGTCTCTAGTGTTGCAGAGGTGGCTGCAAATGTAGAAGACACTCCCGCAATTCTAGTTTCAAGAGTTGCAGATGTTCCTGCACTTGCATAAGCTCCTGCCGAAATAACAGTATTAATGGATGTAATAGAATCCAGATTAGTTTTAGTAAGAACCGATACTGCTGCAATACGTGTTTCAAGTGCAGCAGAAACAGTAGCAATACTAGTTGCCATAGTATTAGAAACAGTTGCTATACGAGATTCAAGAGTTGCTGAAGTAGTAGCAAAGGTACTAGATACTCCTGCAATTCTAGTTTCAAGATTAGCAGATGTAGCTGCGCTTGCTTTTGTTTCAGCAAGAACTGATACTGCATTAATGCGTGTTT
>Ga0213866_10000542_pt1 | contig 30030 bp, 29 predicted proteins | sample PICome_11_FD_160079 | JGI IMG/M metagenome (GOLD analysis project Ga0213866, IMG submission 160079) | Coastal seawater microbial communities near Pivers Island, North Carolina, United States - PICO284 | ecosystem: Environmental > Aquatic > Marine > Coastal | place: USA: North Carolina... | reverse complement strand
CGCAGTCCGAATAGCAATGGCTGTATCCATATTGCCAGACCAGCCTAAGTAACCAACTGCACCGCCATAAATCCCGCGACGCACCGGTTCAAATTGATTAATCAGTTCCATCGCCCGAACTTTGGGCGCTCCAGACAATGTCCCAGCCGGCAGACAGGCTTTCAGCACATCAAGCGCACTGACATCAGGACGAACACGCCCTTCGACATGACTGACGATATGCATCACATGAGAATACCGCTCGACCACCATGTGATCCGTCAATTCGACAGATCCAATTTCTGCGACTCGACCGACATCATTTCGGCCCAAATCGATCAACATCAAATGCTCTGAAATCTCTTTAGGATCAGACAACAAATCTTTCTCAAGCGCGACATCCTCTTCTTGAGTTTTCCCACGCGGACGAGTCCCTGCAATTGGGCGAACCGACACATGCCCATCTTCGAGACGAGCTAAAATTTCTGGTGATGAGCCGACAATATGTGTGTCATCGAGGTTGAAAAAATACATGTACGGGGACGGATTTAAGACGCGGAGCGCTCGATAGAGCGATAGAGGACTTTCAGCATAAGGAACTGAGATGCGTTGACTTAAAACAGTCTGCATCACATCTCCGGCCTGAATGTACTCCTTGACCGCTTTCACCGCCTGTTTGAAGTCTTCTTTTTCGAGGCTGTACTGATAATCCGCTTCGGTGATCGGCTCATGCTCAGTTGGGTAAAATGCCGATGGATCCAAGGCTGACGCCAAGTCATCCAGCATATCGTCGAGTCGTTCCAGCGCGGACTCAAGAGCATTGGCTTCTTGAGGGTTGGCATGCGTAATCAATGTCAACATGCCCGATAGGTTGTCAAAGACAACCACATCATCGGAGCGCATCAACAAAATATCAGCAGAGCCAAGTGGGTCATTGGCTGGTAGTGTTTTTGCAACTCGTGGCTCCACGTACTGAATCGTGTCATAGCCAAAGTAACCGACAAGACCACCGGTGAATTTCGGTAAATCCAACTCATCAATCACCCAAGCGGGTGTCTGTCCTAAACGGACCTGGTAGTCTGAAATCCAGGCCAAGGGATCATCGCACTCAATAATCTCTACAACGTCATCGCGCTCAAACCGAGTGATTCTTGGACCATTCACCTCGATCCGTTCCCGCGAAGGTAATCCGATACAGGAATAGCGGCCCCACGTCTCACCACCAGTCACTGATTCCAACAGGTAGGACCAGGGTCTGTCTGCTAACTTGAGATAGCACGACAGTGGGGTCTCCATATCCGCCAGTCGTTTGACTGAAATCGGAACGCGGGTCAGACCTAATTGTCGATAGCGGTCAAATTGTTCAGGCGTCATTAATGAGCAGTTCCGTCAATTCATGAATCACGCGGTCAGCTCCTGCGGTGTGAACATCCAAATCTCCAGCGTATCCGAAGCTCACAAGGATCGAGGCAACACCTGATGCTTTCGCGGCGCCCAAATCCGCTTGGCTATCTCCCACCAAGCAGGCACTTTGAGGCACAGCCCCTAATTCGGACAGCGCGTGATGTACCATATCAGGTTCCGGCTTTTTCGTCGGCAAATCATCCCCTGCAACAATGCTGTCAAACACCTCATGAAGATCGAATGCAGGCAACATTAAATCCACAAAACGTCTTGGTTTATTGGTCACCAATCCAACCTGCTTCCCCTGCGATTTGAGGGTTTGGATCACTTGGATTGCACCTGGATACAGAACCGAAGTTTCGGCGCAGAGTGGTTCATATTCTTCGAGAAATACGGACAGCAGCAAGCGGCATAGCGGTGAATCCATGGTGACATTGGATTCGCCAGTGACATGCCGTACGGCCCGCTCCACCAATCTGCCAGCACCATGTCCAACCATTTGCTTACCAAGCTCCAAGCCAACACCGGGAAGCCCAGCACGACCAAGCGCCAAGTCGAGCGCTCGGGTCAAATCCGGCGCACTATCGACCAACGTTCCATCAAAATCGAACAGATATGCCTGCATATCTTAGGGCTCCAACGTAAGAAAGGAGCGAAAACATATCATTCTTTATGCAAGCAAGCATCTTAAGGCCTAGGCAACACCTGCCAGACTCCTCTATGATTCTGGTTCAGTTCTGAAAGTGAATCTATGAATCATTTAACGCTAACTCGATGTCTGGCCCTTGGCCTTGTTGCGACGAGCGCATCCGTCGCCCACGGCGATGGACAATCAGCCGCTGCGACCGACTGGGTGATTGATACGTCGGGAACCTATCTATGCCAGGGCTACTACAGTCCACCGCTGGTTGAGGGTTCGATCGGCGACGATCTCAACGCTGAGGCTGAGAACACCGACTATGATGGGAGCGATCGCGTCATTTTGACGGGAAATGCCTTTATCACGCGGAACGATTTCCAACTCGAGGCAGATCGGGTCTCTTTCCTGAACTCCACCGGCGATGGCGATGCTGACGGCAATGTCAAAATTAGACGCCCAAATACTTTATTGATCGGCGACACGGCTTCAGTCAACGTTCGCACCAATGCCTTTGATCTGAAAAATTCATCATTTGTGACTCATCAAAACCGACTACGTGGCGAGTCCGACTTTGCCATCGGCGCACCAAACGGAGATATCCGGGTCGTCAATGGGACCATCACATTTTGCGCACCAGGGGTCAATTCCTGGGACCTACAAGCCGATCAAATTTATTTGAACCAATCCTCTGGTCGCGGCTGGGCGAATGATGTCATTGTTCGTGTTAAAGAAATTCCCGTGTTTTATACGCCTGCGCTTGGATTTCCACTGGATGACCGACGTCTCACGGGCTTCTTGTTCCCGAGTTATTCACTGGGGTCCACATCAGGAACTGAGATTGTCACCCCGTTTTACTGGAACCTCGCTCCAAACTACGACTTATTAATCCAACCGAGGTTTATGACTGCTCGGGGAACAGCCATTGGACTGCATGGTCGCTATCTGTTTGAGGATTTCAGTTTATTTGAGGCGAAAACAGAGCAACTACCCGATGACAAAGTCACGGGGACCGATCGACACATCTCTCAACTCACCTTGGCGAGTGACCCATCCAAAGCTGTGATTTGGAATATGACCTATGAAGATGCGTCTGATGGCACTTATCAGGACGATCTGAATAATTTTGCTGACCTGTCGGATAAGCAGCAGCTTACGTCTTCGATTGGCGCAACGGTTCGCGGCGATACCTGGAGTGCTGGATGGATTGTTGACAGAATTGATGTTGTCGATCCTAGTGTCACCGGATCATCAGTGAAATTTTCCCGGCAACCACAACTGACTGTGTCCTGGGCCCAATATGGTGATGATTGGAATCTTTTTGCATCAGGAGATGCAACAGAATTTACGAGAAATACGACAGGGCTCACCGCGACTGATCCGTCAGAGGGGCGTCGGTTGTCATCGGACTTAAGAGCCGAACATCCTTTGTCACGAGCCTATGGATCACTCACACCTGCTGCACTTGGTTTTGCACGCTGGTCTGAAGCCACCACCGGATCGATAACGCAAGATAACGCGTACTTCACTTACGGCGCATCGCTTGACGGAAGTTTAAACTTCGAAAAGTTTGGCGAGGATGGATCTCTGCACGAGCTCATCCCCAGAGCCAAACTCTTAATTCGTGAACCCAATGAAGATCCAACGGTTGTCAAATTCGACACCCCAGACACCGCGAATGAGACTGATACAGTCAGTCAGATTTTCCTCGATAATCCAATTTCAGGCGGCGACTTCGTCGGTGATACACGAGAGATAGCGCTTTCGTTAACATCACGTGGTGTCAACGCCAACGGTATCGAAACGTATCGGGTCACTGCCGGGCGAACCATCTTTCTTCAAGACCGGGGTGTAACACTCTCAGGGAACGCGGAAACAACAGATCAAGGTCCTCTGGTGATTGAATCCACAGCTCGTCTTGCCGAATCACTGCATTGGAATACACGTTTTAGCTCCGTTGCGGATGGCGAAACAATGGATACGGCGACCAATGAAGTGAAATACAAAACCTCTGAGACCGATTATGTGACGCAGCGGATTGTGTGGGACAACGATGCGGCCACGCGAACCGACCTCTACATCTCTAACCAAATCGGACAAGATTGGCGGTTTCTGGCTGGGACGCAGTGGGAGCCAAATACCGAACAGCGCGTGAATCAAGTCGTTGGTATTGAATATGAAAGTTGTTGCTGGCGTGCCGCAGTGGTGCATGCCTACGAACGTGACCAAGTCACCTCAACCAACGGCGGACACTCCGTCAAACTGCAAGTAGAACTCAAAGGACTCGGCGTTTTGGGACGTGGAGCTTCCTCAATCATGGAACGTTTATTGGAAGGCTATGAACTCTCTGAAGCTCGGTATTAAATGTGCGCTCTCAGCACTGATTTTTAGCAATCTGATTGGGATTGCTAACGCTCGAGTCATTGACAGAATTGTGGCTGTCGTCGATTCAGGAGTGGTTTTAGCCAGCGATGTTGAGACGCGCTTGAACGATTTAAAAACGCAAGCAGAGTCTCGAGGCAATGCTGTCGAAATCAACGATGAATTGCGTGAACAAGTCCTCGAACGTTTGATTCTAGAGCAAGCACAAGTTGAGGTGGCAAAACGCCGCGGCCTTCAGATCGATGATGCGCGGGTCAATGAGACGCTGCTGCAAATCGCCAAAAACCGCGAGACAGACTTACTGGGTCTCAAAAATGCCATCGAATCAGAAGGGAAAAGCTTTACGGTGTTTCGTGAGCAGATCCGTCGAGAATTGCTGATCAACGCCATTCGTGATCGCGAAGTGAAGACTCGGATTCGCATCAGTGACACCGAATTAGAACGATTCATGGAAACCACCGGAGGGCAGGTCAGTACTGCTCCTGAGCTGCTTTTAAGTCAAATCGTTGTGGGATTACCGAATCGACCAAGCCCTGAAGTCATTCAGCAAGCCGAACAAAAGGCCGTGCAAATTCGAGATGCCTTGTTAAAAGGTGCGCCTTTTGGACAAATGGCAGTGCGCTATTCAGATGCACCAGAGGCAAGTCAAGGCGGTGATCTTGGCTGGAGAAACATCCTCGAACTGAATCCATCGTTTTCTGATGCCCTGACAGAGGCCAAGAAAAATACATTGGTCGGCCCAATCCGCTCACCCGGTGGTTTTCATTTAATTGCCGTGCGTGATCGTCGCGGCGACCAATCAGTGGTTGTCACTGAATACAAAGCACGGCATATCCTAATCAAACCTGACGCCGTGCGGTCTTTGGAAAAAGCAGAGCAACTAGCGCAAAACGTTCGTCGCGAACTGGAAGGTGGTGCAGAGTTTGCTGATTTGGCGCGACGTTTCTCAGAAGATCCCTTAAGTGCTGCCAAAGGGGGGGATCTGGGTTGGGTCCGAGCCGATCAATTGGTCCCCGGTTTCGCGAACGTCATGACACAACTGCCTCTGAATACCCTAAGCGGCGTGACAAAAAGTCGGTTTGGATTTCATTTAATTGAGGTCCTCGACACCCGTGAGTCGGACATCTCAGAAGAACAAATGAAGGATCGTGCGCGTCGCATCCTGACCGAACGGAAGTTCTCTCAGGAGCTTGATTCTTGGCTTCGCCAGGTTCGTGCAGATGCTTTTGTTGACCTGAAACCATGATTCCACTTGCCATCACACCCGGTGATCCCGGGGGCATTGGTCCAGATCTTTGCATCCAGGCTGCCATTGATGGTGAACTCGAGGGAATCCTAATCGCTGATCCGGAAATTCTTCAACGGCGCGCCGAAGTCTTAGGGCTTCCGGTCAGCATCATGGATGCGGATCACTATAATCCTGAGCGAACGCAAGGGATTGTCTATGTTGAACCGGTGGCAGCCGCAGACCCAGCCAATGCCCCAGGGGTTTCCGACCCGATCAATGCGGGGTATTGCCTGAAGTCGCTGGAACATGCGCTGAATGGCATCAATGATGGACGCTTTCGAGCATTGGTCACAGGGCCCGTTAACAAAGGGACGATTCGTGACGCGGGATTCCATGATTTCACCGGTCATACCGAGTTCTTAAGGGATTTCTATGGACTCTCTGAGGTCGTCATGATGCTGACCTCAACCGATTGCCGGGTCGCGTTGGTAACGACACACCTACCACTCAAAGATGTTCCCCAAGCCATTACGCCAGAACGTGTTCGAAGCGTCACGACCATTGTGATTGAAGCATTCCGCAACGTCTTTCAGATTCCAACACCGAGAATTCACGTCTTAGGCCTGAATCCTCATGCAGGAGAAGATGGGCATCTCGGCCGCGAAGAGATTGAAGTCATTCGTCCCACTCTTGAAGCGTTGCGGCAACAATTCCCTGACGTTCATCTCGAAGGGCCGCTCCCGGCGGATACAGCCTTCACTCCAGATATCCGCGCACAAGCCGACTGTCATATCGCGATGTACCATGATCAAGGACTTCCTGTTGTGAAATATCAGGGATTTGGTGACTCGGTAAATATCACCCTCGGACTGCCGATCGTCAGAACCAGCGTTGACCATGGGACCGCCTTAAACCTCGCGGGCAAAGGTCTTGCCAGTACCGGTGGATTGGTCGCCGCGATCCGCGAGGCTAAACGGCTGACTACCGCAATCACCTAAAGAATCTTTCAGTCAGGTACACTTGGCTTTTTGCTGGAAACCACTGTGTCCAAAGAACTTGCTCAATCCGCACGCAAACGTTTCGGCCAGAATTTTCTCATTGATGGACGCGTCATCGATGCGATTTTGGCATCTGTCAATGCGTCACCGACTGATGCCGTGGTTGAGATCGGACCCGGTCACGGCGCCATCACTGAAGGGCTTTATGCGTCCGGTTGCGATCTGACGCTCATTGAGCTCGATCGCGATCTGATCCCGGGGCTGCTCGCGAGGTTTGCCACAAAGGCGCCCAAGCGCTGCCGACTGATCAATCAGGATGTCCTCAAGGTCGATTTCACCCAGTTAAACACCCCGCTTCGCGTGGTCGGCAATCTCCCGTATAACATCTCGACCCCCTTGCTGTTTCAATTGCTCGATCTCGGACAGAACATCCGAGATATTCATGTCATGTTGCAAAAAGAGGTGGTCAATCGAATCGCAGCCAACGCTGGAGAATCGGCCTATGGTCGATTAGGCGTGATGATTCAGGCGACTGCTCGCGTTGAACCGTTAATCGATGTGCCACCAGAAAGCTTTGCCCCAGCCCCGAAAGTCGATTCCGGGGTGATACGCATCATCCCAGATGCTGACAAACGGGCACAAATCCAGTCCATGGATATGCTGAAGGCAGTGGTCAGGCAGGCCTTCAGTCAGCGCAGAAAGACATTGCGCAACAATCTCAAAGAGCTGATCAATACCGAAGAATTTGCGCATTTAGAGATCAATCCACAAGATCGACCTGAACGTTTATCTGTGGAAACCTATGTGCACCTTGCAAACCATATCAGCCAACGAGAAGGAAGTCTGTGATGCGCGATCTACGCTATCAAGTCGATGTCAACGCGGAAGCTACCTTTATCGAGGCGCAATCAAATCCAGGTGAAGGCCGTTTTGTATTTACCTATACGGTCACCATTGCCAATAACGGCACCCTCCCCGCTCAACTGTTACATCGTTATTGGAAGATCACCGACGGTGAAGGCGGTGTGCGTGAAGTTCACGGTGACGGGGTGGTCGGTGAACAACCAACCATTGTTCCAGGTGATGCCTTTACCTATACCTCTGGCGCGATTCTCGAGACAGCAGTGGGAACCATGGAAGGATTCTTCGAAATGGTGTCAGCAGATGGTGAAATCTTCAAAGCAAAGATCCCTGTATTCACACTCTTGAACCCGGGGGCTCTGCACTAATGGCGACCTACGTGGTTGGAGACGTCCAAGGATGTGCCAGCGCATTCAATCGGCTGCTGACTGCGCTTGCTTTTGACCCCTCGACAGATCACATTATTTTTGCCGGTGATTTAATCGCGCGAGGCGATGATTCCCTCGCAGTGATGCAATGGGTGCTTGAGCACCAGCATGCATGTTCTGCTGTCCTCGGCAATCATGATCTCAATTTTCTGGCGGTGGCTTCAGGTCTTAGAGAACCCAAAGGAAAAGACAAGACAACATCGCTCTTGGAATCACCCATCTGTGACGCAGTGATCGATTGGTATCGGCAGCGTCCTTTGGCACTTGATCTTCCGGAACACAATGCGCTAGTGGTCCACGCAGGTGTGTGGCCACTCTTTGATCGGTCAATCTTGCTCCATGAAATCCAGCTAGTGCATCAACGGCTTCAGTCAGAGATATGGGTTTCCGCGCTCGAATCCATGTATGGTAATCTTCCGGATCATTACGACCATGCCAAGACAACAGATGATCAGGCGCGCTTCCTCATTAATGCCTGTACGCGCATGCGATTTGTGAATCAATCCACCCTAGCACTCGATTTCAGTTGCAAAGATGCGCCCGAGTTTGCGCCTGCCGGTTGTTGTGCCTGGATGGATGCTCCGCATCGAACCATGATTGATCGACAAATTCTTTTCGGTCACTGGGCCACCTTAAATGGCCGAAAGCGCGACTCAGACGCTGTATCACTTGATACTGGATGCGTCTGGGGTGGATACCTGAGTGCAATTTGTCTCGACAACCGGAAACTGATTCAGGTGGCATCGGGTGTTTGATTTACCGCGTCTATTTGCACCTCTCGCCGGGACCAACCTAGAGACAATTGAGATGTACGTGGTGGGCGGAGCTGTCCGTGACTCGCTATTGGGTCTCGCACCAAAAGACATTGACTACGTCGCTGTTGGAACCACACCCGATACTCTGCGCGATCTTGGATTTCAGCAAGTCGGCCAAGATTTTCCGGTGTTTTTACACCCGAAGAGTCACGTCGAAGTCGCACTCGCTCGGACTGAACGGAAAACGCAACAAGGTCATACTGGTTTTGTGGTGCATGCCGATCCTTCAGTCACCCTAGAGACTGACTTGTTGAGACGAGATTTCACGATCAACGCGATGGCGATTTCACGAACTGGTGAACTCATTGATCCATTCGGTGGGCAACAAGACCTCAATGATCGCTTATTACGACACGTCTCGACCGCTTTTGCGGAAGATCCTTTACGTATTCTCCGTGGAATTCGCTTCCTGGCACAACTGGGTCGCTTTAACTTTCAATTGGCCGACGAGACTGTGCACTTGATGCAGACCATGGCCCCCTCACTCACTGAGTTGTCGGTCGAACGCGTCATCGTTGAGCTGGATAAGACGCTGGCATCTGAACGACCTGAACATGGATTGTCGCAACTGGCTCGACTGAAAGTCACCGACATGCTGGCGCCTGAGCTACCAAAACTTCCTGAAAGGTTTGTTTGCAAGTCCGCCGATGCACGGCTAGCAGAGTGGGTGCTGTGTAATGAGCCGACGACCGAATGTGTCTCCCGCTATGCCGCAACATTTCGCTTAACGAATCGACGCTCGCAGTTTTTGTCCGCTGTGATTCGGCTGAAGGATCTCACGTTGGCCAATCCACAGGCCTGTCTCGATGCCATGAGTCAGCTTGGCTGGCTCCGTGGAAATGCACCAAATTCAGCACTCGATAGGTTGCTATTCGAGTTCGATCAAACCCAACAACTTCCTGTTCCTTTAGCGCGCTGGATGTTCATACGCGATCAAGTACGTGCGGTGTCTGCAACCCCCTTTGTCAACGCTGGCCTCTCTGGAAAAGCACTTGGCGAGGCGATTTATGCAGAACGCTTGAGAGTTCTTTCCACAGAAATTTCCGCTCCCGGTACCGCCCCTGGTTTATAAAGTCGACCAGTCACTTCTTCCACTCGCGAATCCCACAAGACGATTTCCAACAAATCCGTTAATCGCCGTTCAATCAAATTGCAATGCTCGCGTGCGGCGGCAGCCTGGATGTCATGACAGAGTCCTGAATAATCGAGCGTATCCTCAAGGTCATCTGAGTCAGCCGCTTCCGCAAGTGAAATTTTTATGCTGAGGTCCAAATACAGCGGTTGCGGATTCTCTTTTTCATGCAAATAAACCCCAACTAATGACAGCAGCGGGAGCCTTGATACATACATCCTATCCATTACGACACCTTGGGTAGTTCACTTAAAGGCCAGCGAGGACGGATCGTCATCGCAAGCGACGCATCTTGCTGACCGCGACTTAACCGCATCAGACCAGCAAAGGCAATCATCGCACCATTATCGGTACAAAATTCAGGTGCCGGATAAGCCACCTGTATGCCTTGGGTTTCAAACGATTTTAGCGACTCTCGCAACTGTTGGTTAGCACTCACGCCGCCAGACATCACAAGTGCTTTCACCTGTGTTTGCTCAAGTGCTCTCGCACATTTAATCACCAAAGTATCCACCACAGCCTGCTGGAAGCTAGCCGCCAAATCCGCTTTGGCCTGTTCATCCAATTGCTCAGCTTTCACTAGGCGACGCGCTTCGGTCAGGACTTGAGTCTTCAACCCCGAAAAACTGAAATCACAGCCCGGACGATCAGTCATTGGACGAGCAAAGGCGAATCGCTTGGCATCGCCTTGCTCGGCAAGCGCTGCAATTTTGGGACCACCCGGATAGCCCAGCTCAAGCAACTTTGCGGTCTTATCGAATGCCTCGCCGGCGGCATCATCTAACGTCGTTCCCAATAATTCGTAGTCGCCGATCCCTCGGACCAAAATCAGTTGTGAATGACCACCACTGACGAGGAGTGCAACGAATGGCATCGGCAATTCCGGTGTCTCCATCAATGGTGCCAATAAATGTCCCTCCATATGATGCACTCCGAGCGCCGGCCGACCCAATGACAATGCCAACGATTTAGCAAAAGTGGCTCCGACGAGGAGAGCACCGAGAAGCCCTGGGCCGGTGGTGTAGGCAATGGCATCGATCTCAGATAACTGAAGACCGGAGGCTTTCAGTGTTTCATCCACCAGTGGACGCAGATAACGCACATGGTCTCGCGACGCTAGCTCAGGAACAACGCCCCCGTAATAGGCATGAACATCAATTTGACTGTGGACACGATGTGCCAACAGGCCGTTGCGCTCGCAAAAGATCGCAATTCCCGTCTCATCACAGGATGTTTCGATACCTAAGACACGCATTTGGTTCCCTTTTTCTTTAGACACTGGTATTCTCTCGCGCCCCAAGTGGGGATACCAAATTCACTGTTAGTTTAGTTTAAGGATAGGTGCTTTTTAATGCCTGCGGTAAAAATTAAAGACAACGAGCCCTTTGACGTTGCACTTCGTCGTTTCAAGCGTGCTTGCGAAAAAGCTGGCGTTCTCTCTGAAGTTCGTCGTCGTGAATGCTATGAAAAGCCAACGACACTGCGTAAGCGCGCCGCCGCTGCCGCTGTGAAGCGTCATCTGAAGAAGGTGTCTCGCGAGACCAAAAAGTTCGAACGCCTCTATTAGTCACTGAGTCGTTCGCGTGAGTTCGCTGAAAAACACCCTCACCGAAGCCATGAAAGATGCCATGCGGGCGAAAGCAAAGTTTCGCCTCGGCGTCATCCGGATGGTGTTGGCTGATATTAAGCGCGTGGAAGTGGACGAACGGATCGAAGTTGATGATGCGAGATGCCTGAGTATCATCGACAAAATGACCAAACAGCGGCGTGATGCCGCCAATCAGTTTGTCGATGGAGGTCGCCAAGATCTTGCCGATACCGAACTGGCTGAAGTTGAAATCCTGAAAGAGTTCTTACCGACACCACTGACCGACGACGAAATCATCGCATTCATCGATCAGTCGATCAGCGACACCAATGCATCAGGCCCTCAAGGCATGGGGCAAGTGATGGGTCAGTTGAAACCGAAAGTCCAAGGGCGAGCTGATATGCAAGTCGTCAGCAAACTCGTGAAAGAACGCCTGACTTAAATCCAACCCGCAATTTTCAGATACACTCTGACCGCTGAACCCATTCTCTGGATCTGAAGTGGCTGGACGAATTCCTGATTCTTTTATCGAAACACTGAATGACCGTGTCAATATTGTCGATGTGGTCAGTACGCGTGTTCCTCTGAAAAAATCGGGACGCGAATATCATGGACGCTGTCCATTTCACGATGATTCCTCACCGTCGTTTTCGGTAAGCCCTGACAAGCAGGTGTATCACTGCTTTGGCTGCGGCGCATCCGGGGGATTGATCAGCTTCATCATGGAATATGACAAGGTCGATTTTGTCAGTGCCATTGAGAATCTGGCCTCACTTGCAGGGCTTGAGGTTCCAACAGAGGCCGCAGATCCAGAAGCTGGCCATCGCAAAGCGCTGTATGCCGTTCTTGAGCAAGCCGATCAAGCATTCCGCCGGGCCCTAAAGGCACATCCAGATCGACAGCGCGCGGTTGACTACCTGAAAGGAAGAGGATTGACAGGGACTATCGCCCATCGGTTTGGACTTGGATACGCACCCGGAGGATGGCGCTTTTTATTTGATCAGCTAGGTGTCGATGCACCCACCAAAAAGCAACTCCGCGAATCCGGGCTGACCGTGGTCAACCAACAGGGTCGCGAATATGACCGCTTTCGAGAACGCGTGATGTTTCCCATTCGTGATATCCGGGGTCGAACCATCGCGTTTGGCGGTCGTGTTCTCGACGATAGCAAACCCAAATATTTAAACAGCCCAGAGACCAAGCTATTTCATAAAAGCGACACATTGTATGGCCTGTATGAAGCTCGCCAAGCATGCCGCTCACTCGATCGTGTATTGGTCGTTGAGGGCTACATGGATGTGGTTGCCCTCGCTCAGTTTGGCATCGATTTCGCTGTCGCTACTTTAGGAACCGCGCTGACGGGCCATCACTTAGATCGGTTGAGCCGACAAACGGCTCAAGTGATCGTTTGTTTTGATGGTGACCAAGCTGGGCGCACCGCGGCTAAACGAGCGCTGGATACCGTGCTTCCGTTCTTGAGCGATGAATTCAGCATCCGCTTCCTCTTTCTTCCTGACGGGCACGATCCAGACTCTCTGGTTCGTGATGAAGGAACCGACGCCTTTTTGACACGGCTGAACGACGCTCTGCCAGCGTCTGAAGCACTCATTCGGCTCTTATCGGATGACATTGACTTGAGTAAGCTCGACGGCCGTGCACGCCTGACGGCACTGACTCTGCCAAAAATTGCAAAAATCCCAGCGAGTATTTATCGATCACTGATGCTCGATACGCTGAGTGAATTATCAGGGACACGTCGATCCGATCTCGATGCACGATTGCAGGATCTCAAGATCGAACCCGTCGTTCATGACGTTGTGAGTCCTCGCGTCTCGGAGGGTCAGGTGACCCCACATGACCCCGAAATCGCAAGCTTTGAGACACTCCCTCCAGAGGAGCAGGATGAGACCGATACTGATTTCTCGGATATCCCTGAACCACTGTTGGATATTGAGGAGGTCATCGAGCCGGCGGCAACCCTTGAGTTTCCAGATCCAAATAAACCCGAGCCTTTAGCCAACAGACTGCTATGGCTTTTGTTGCAAAATCCAACGTTACTCAACGAGCCCTTTCAGGTTCCCGAACGAAGTCGGCTCATCAACATTCAAGCACTCAGCCAGGTCGCTGAGTGGATACTGAATGCCGAGAAACCCTCGACCGCGGGCTTGATGGGACATTTCAGCGGAACCGAGTTAGGTCGCCTTTTATCCAAACTTCTTGGTCGGGAGACACTATTTAGTGAGAGCTCCTATGAAGCAGAATTCACTGACGGGCTCAAGCAACTCAAAAAACAATTGGTGACCGAATCCATGCGCCATCTGGCCGAGGATGCGAAGCGTGGAAAAATTTCTGCAGAAGACTTGCATCAAGCGCTGACAGCACATAAAAAATAATGAGAAATATTGGCTGTTCCGTGTATAATACGCGGCCTTTTCACATTACATCTCTTAGGTCAGTTCATGGCAGAAAAACAGTTAGATCAGGAACTTACGCAAACCGAGCAGCGTCAATCACGTCTTAAAGACCTGATCGCCAAAGGTAAGGAACAAGGCTACCTCACCTATGCTGAGGTGAATGACCATCTTCCTGAAGAAATTGCCGACCCTGATCAGGTGGAAGATATCATCCGAATGATCGGAGACATGGGTATCGCTGTAGGCGAGGAAGCGCCTGATGACGACCAACTATTACTCGGTGAAAATTCAAATGCCACTGACGACTCAGCCGCTGAAGAAGCCGCTGCCGCCCTTGCCTCTGTTGAAAATGATGTGGGTCGGACAACTGATCCTGTGCGCATGTACATGCGTGAAATGGGAACGGTCGAGCTCCTGACACGCGAAGGTGAAATTGTCATCGCCAAGCGGATTGAGGAAGGAATTCGGGAAGTCATGCAAGCCATGGCCTATTACCCAGGAATTGTTGAATCAGTCCTCGCGATTTACGACCGCATCCAAGCCGATGAAGGCCGGATGTCTGACTTGTTGGCTGGATTCCTAGACCCCGATCCTGAAGATGTTGCGCCAACCGAGGCCGCTTCGACCGAAGACGTGAATGATCAAGATTTTGATGACGCTGACACCGACGACGATGACAGCGGTGATGCAGATGATGAAGCCGAAGAAGGTGACACAGGGCCAGACCCCGAAGAAGTCAGAGCGCGTTTCGAAGCGCTCAGAACCAATCTTGCCAAGGCGTCTAAAGTCATTACGAAAAAAGGTCGCGATGCGAAAGAAGCCAAAGAAGCGATTGATGAAATCGGCGCTGTATTTGCCTCATTGAAGTTAACCCCAAGGCTATTTGAAGAACTCTGTGTTGAGTTTCGGAAAGTGCTCGATTCCATCCGAGATCAGGAGCGAGAAATCCTCCGGCTCTGCACTAAGCAAGGCAAGCTTGATCGTAAGATCTTCATTAAAGAATGGCATGGCAATGAGACCAACTTCGAGTGGATCCCAGGTGTCGCGAAAAAGAAAAAATTGGAGAAACTCGAAGCTGTCGTTCCAGACGTGCAGCGGTGTCAAGCCCGACTTCAGTCCATCGCGGAAGGCGTTGGTGTGACGATCCCTGAGCTTCGCGAGGTCAACCGCCGTCTCTCGATGGGGGAAGCCAAAGCACGCCGTGCAAAGAAAGACATGGTGGAAGCCAACCTTCGGCTTGTCATCTCCATTGCGAAGAAATATACCAATCGTGGGCTGCAATTCCTCGACTTGATCCAGGAAGGCAACATTGGTTTGATGAAAGCGGTTGATAAATTCGAATATCGCCGTGGCTATAAGTTCTCGACCTATGCGACCTGGTGGATTCGGCAGGCAATCACTCGCTCAATTGCTGACCAAGCGCGGACCATCCGAATCCCAGTCCATATGATTGAAACCATCAATAAGCTCAATCGCATCAGCCGCCAGATGCTCCAGGAAATGGGACGTGAGCCAACGCCTGAAGAACTGGGCGAACGCATGGAAATGCCCGAAGATAAAGTCCGTAAGGTACTGAAAATCGCCAAAGAGCCGATCTCAATGGAAACACCCATTGGTGACGACGAAGACAGCTCGCTGGGTGATTTTATTGAGGACACCACCATCTCTTCGCCAGTGGACTCAGCAACGGTTGAAGGGCTGACAGAGTCCACTCGTCAAGTATTAGCGAGCCTGACTGCTCGGGAGGCGAAAGTCTTACGGATGCGCTTTGGGATCGATATGAATACCGACCATACCTTAGAAGAAGTCGGCAAGCAGTTTGATGTCACCCGAGAACGGATTCGCCAAATTGAAGCAAAAGCGCTTCGTAAACTGAGACATCCGAGTCGTTCTGATCATTTACGGTCGTTCCTCGACGAATAATTCACCCACCATCGACAGAATTTCTACCTTATGCAAATCCGTTATTTGCTAGGTAGAAATTCGAAGTTGAAAACCAATTCGATTCGCCGTTCAATCAACTCTCAAATTCACAACAACAGAGTTCAGGGCATGACTAAATATCTCGTCGCAACCTTTGCGGCACTATCACTGCTGATCACCGGAACGGTGTTCGGCAACAGTTCGTATGACAAGCAAAAAGTCGTCTACCACGTCAATTACAGTGACGGAAAACGAGCGATTGGAGCGATGCGAAACGCACAGAACCATATCAACGCACTCGGACGAGACAATTATGAAATTCAGTTTGTCTTACACGGCAATGGCATTGAGTTACTGCGTTCAGTCGCACAAAACAATCAAGATGCCGCAGGGCGTATTGATTCATTACGAGGCCAAGGCGTCGACTTTAAAATCTGTGCAAACACACTGAAAGGTCGAAAAATCGCATTGGATGAGCTCTATTTTGCTGAAGAGTCAGACGTGGTTCCATCCGGTGTTGCAGAGATCGGAAAACTCCAGCAACAAGGATTTGTCTACTTAAGACCTTAAAAAAAGCCGGCTTACGCCGGCTAAACACTCGCTTATGAAAAGCTGTTTGCGTAATCGTCTCGCAAGAGATTCTTCTGGACCTTACCCATCGTATTTCTTGGTAATGCCTGCAACTGCACCCACCGACGCGGGACCTTGAATCCAGCAAGCTTTTCTCGACAAGCCGATTCGAGAGCAGCCATATCCAATGCCTGGTCACCGACTAAAACAGCAACGATACCCTCTCCAAAATCTGGGTGAGGGACACCAACCACAGCGCTTTCTACCACCCCGCCCTGATCGTTTAAGACGTCTTCAATTTCCTTGGGATAGATATTCAAGCCACCGGAAATAATCAGATCTTTACCTCGGCCGACAATGGAGACATAACCATCCTCTGAGAGAGTGGCCATGTCACCGGTGATAAACCAGTCACCTTTGAATTCAGACGCTGTTTTTTCCGGAAGTTTCCAATAGCCCTTAAAAACGTGTTCGCCTTTGACTTCCAAAGCCCCGATGTCGCCTCTTGGTAACTCTTCACCATTCTCGCCCATGATACGAACTTCAACACCAGGAAGCGGAGGCCCCACAGACCCTGCGCGACGGCCGCCATGGAGCGGATTCGAGCAACTCATCCCTGTTTCGGTCATGCCATAACGTTCGAGAATTCGCTGCCCTGTCCGGTCGAAGAACTCATCGGATGTTTCAACGAGTAATGGCGCTGATCCAGAGATGAACAGACGCATGTGACCACTGGATTGCCGGTCGAACCGTGAATCAGCCAACAATCGGGTATAAAAGGTCGGGACTCCCATCATGACCGTAGCCGAAGGCATGACCGAGAGCACCAGATCGGGGTCGAATTTGGGAAGCATGATCATCGGGCCACCGTTCATCAGAGCCAAATTCAGGGCCACAAACAGACCATGGACATGGAATAGCGGTAGCGCGTGCAACAGCACATCATCTGAGCTGTAGGCCCAAGCTTCGGTCAGCATCTTCGCATTCGCTGCGAGGTTACTGTGGGTAATCATGGCACCTTTCGGCTTACCGGTTGTTCCTGAGGTGTAGATGATTGACGCGAGATCATCGGCAACACGGGAGATGACCTCATCTGACATCTGGCCTGACGTTTTTGCCGCATCAAAAAGGTCGATCAACGTCCCGCTCTCATGATCCAAGGTTAAGACCTGTAATTCTGGGATTTGTGACCGCAACGACTCCACGTGCTCGGCACGATCCGAGCTACAAATATGCAGTTTGGATTCCGCATCCGTCACAAAGTATTCAATTTCGCTATTGGTATAGGCGGAATTCAACGGTAAATACACGGCTCCAGACCGCAAAACCGCTAAGTAGAGCACAACATTCATCCAGCCTTTTTCGATCTGAGCTGAGACTCGATCGCCAGCCTCAAGGCCGAGCCCCATCAGCGCACCTGCTAAAATTGCAGATTCACGATCAAGATCTGACCCGGTGAGTTGCCGTCCATTCGGAATGGTCAACAAAGTGCGTTCGGCGTGGTGCTTCAGATTCGTCTGAATAGCCGCAAAAACATTATGCGTCATGGGACAATTCCTTTAATTGATGTTTTCTCGTTTTTTTTAATAATTGCTGCACGTCTTTCGACGTCGCTATTTGACCGGATTCCATCAGCTGTTCATGGTTTCGGACGATGTCATCGAGCTCGTAGAGGTAGTTCACCATGAATCCAAAACTTTGCTGCTGACCTCGACTACTGAGGTCCGCGTTTGCATTGATTTGTTCCAGTGTTGCGCCGTTACCTAGGTGAAACCGAGCCACTGGATCCTTCAGTTTGGCCCCGTGCCCTAATGTCAAATACTGAGCAACGATCGATTTTAGAGCCGTCTCATCATCCGATGATTCAAATCGGTGCAAAAACTCACGGCCTTCGGTTTCAAGCCAGAGACGTAACCCAGGAATCGGAGAAAGCGTGACAAAACGCTTCAAGCGCGGATGCTCGGCCTGAAGCACGGAAACCACTTGCTTGATCAGCAAATTACCGAAACTGACCCCGGCAAGGCCCGGTTGGCAATTATTAATCGAATAAAACACCGCGGTATCAGCAGCAATCGGTGGTGCGGGCGGCGAATCCAACAATGGCGCTATCGCATCCGACATTCCCTGGACCAAAGCAACTTCGACAAAAATCAGAGGCTCATCCGGGATCACAGGGTGAAAATAGGCGAAGCACAACCGATCTTCGGCAAGGCGCCGACGCAGGTCATCCCATCCCTGGATCTCATGTACCGACTCATACTGGATCAGCTTCTCTAAAACCGCTGCTGGTGTTTGCCAGTCAATCCGTTCAAGTCTTAAGAAGCCTTTATTGAACCAAGAGGTAAACAAATGCACCAGATCCTGATCGATCGGTTTCAACTCAGGATGTTCACGCAATAATCGACGCAACGCCTCGCGCATCAAAATGAGTGTTTGCAGGCCATTTGGCGCTGCATTGATTCGCCGAAAAAGTTCTTGACGCTTTGCCTCAGCGGCCTGATGCAATCGCATCACATTGACATCGTCAACATTCTTTTGATAGTCAGCAATTGCTTGCTCGAGCCGTTCTTGATCGGGGCCAAACTCTGCAATCAGTGCCTGAAAGAACGACAGATGCTGATTGGATTCAAGCACCTGCCAGGAGGCCACCACAGAGCCAGCCAAAGCCAGTCCGGTGGCTTCGCCGCGACGGGACAATACCGCATGACACTGTGAGATCAGATCATCGAGAGGGATGCCCTCAGATTTCAGATCCAGGATCTCAAGCGCTCGATCGGTTACTTGCTGAATCCACTGTTTGATTCCCGTCGCCATCACGATCTGCTCACTCAAATAACGCGCCAAAACCTGGTATTTGCGTGTCTAACTGCAGCTCGCGCATCATCCGATAGCTTGTTGCCACGGAGGCAGATAATGTTGGAACGCCCGTTTTCGCTTGTAGGTGTGCCACTGCCGGAAGCGAGGGCATCTGTACGCAGGCTGAGGCCACTAAGGTGTCTACATTCGAGAGATTGAGACGATCAACAAGATCAACTGGCGCCATTGGGTCCTGGCGTGCTACTTCAAGGTTATCTGCAATCTCAAGACTGATCGCATCTAAGACTTCAAACCCTTCCGATTCTAAATACTGACAGACTAAATCGGTCAACGGTTTCCGATAGGGAGTAATTAATGCGATTCGTTGAGCTCGTAATGCAGAAAGACCCTCAACTAAGGCTCCAGCAGAGCTGACCACAGGACATGGATGACCATTGTCACGCGTCACCTGATGCAGTCGCGCTTGACTCTCCCGGTGATATCCAAGCCCCATCGACATGATCGCAACCAGGCAGGCATAGCCCATGACATCCACCGAGGCATCCGATAATTCCAATGCACACCGATCACTATCACGATCCATCGCGGCCAACTCTTCTTTGGTGACCTGTTTCATGCGCATCCGGCTGGAATGGAAGGTGAACCTATCATCGTAAATTAACTCACGAGCACGGAATAATGCTGGAATCTCGGTTTCCATCGTGACGTTAGAACTGGGGACAATTTGACCAATTCGATAGCGCGCGCTCATGAGACTGCAGTTCCCATCAGTACATCAGGCAGCCAAGTGGCAATCCCTGGGAACAAGCACAAAATCAGAATCGCCACCACCATACAGGCAACGTAAGGAAGCGATCCTTTAAGAATCGTCTTCAGCGGGATTTCAGGCGCAATCCCGTTGATCACGTACAGATTGAGTCCCACAGGTGGAGAAATCAAACCAATCTCCATGTTGATCGTGAGAACGACAGCAAACCAATAAGGGTCAAAGCCTGCGCCCAAAATAATCGGCATCAAAATCGGTGCGGCCATCAGGATCACAGCGACCGGAGGCAAGAAGAACCCAGCCACTAACAAAAACACATTGACGTACAACATCAATACCCAACGGTTCACATCCAGTGTACCGATCCACTCAGCGATCGCTTGGGTGATAAACAGACTCGACAACATGTATGAGAAGACACCGGCCGCACCAATAATAAACAGAATCATGACTGACTCTTTGGTTGCGTCGCGCAGCATCACCCAGACCAAAGACAGGTCCGTCATCCTGTAAATAATAATCGCAAGCCCCAGGCACAAAAGCGCACCGACAGCTGCTGTCTCTGAAGGCGTCGCAACACCTCCATACAATGCATAAAGAACGCCGAGAATCACCAATAAAAAGGGAATCACGCGTGGGAGGACTTCAAACTTCTCCTTCCAGGTAAACGTCCGTCCAGCCAACGCATCGATACCGCCTTCACGCCAGGTCGCATAGATAGACCAAGCCATGAAAAGGCCAACCAACATCAGTCCAGGCAGAACACCGGCTAAAAATAGTCGCCCGATCGATGTTTCTGTGGCAATCCCGTAAACGATCATCGTGATCGACGGTGGGATCAGAATCCCGAGGGTTCCGCCTGCTGCGATCGAACCAGCCGCGACGCCATCTGGAAAGTTCCGCTTGCGCATCTCGGGGATACCCATTTTCCCAATGGCTGCGCAAGTCGCAGGAGATGAGCCAGACATCGCAGCAAAAAGCGCACATGCCCCAAGATTTGAAACAACCAATCCACCGGGAATACGGGTCAACCAACGGTCCAAAGCTTCGTACAGATCGGCGCCAGCTCTGGTCGACGCAATCGCAGCACCCATCAAAATAAACATCGGAATTGATAGCAACGCGAAATTATCGAGTTTACCGAACAAGACTTCCGGGATTAATTCCAGTGAGCCGAATCCATCAAAAATCATTAGGAAAAGTGCAGAGACAACCAATAACCCATTGGCGACTGAAATCCCTGAAAACAAAATAAAAATCGTAACAGCCGCGACAATCGCACCTAATAACAATGGATCCATTAGTGGCCGCTCCCTTCGATAACGATGTCTTCCGCTGGGGTCTGCAATGTCTCAAAAAGATCCGCCAGCAACTGCAGTGCAAAAAGGCCAAACCCAATCGGCATCGCAAGGTATGGAATCCACAGTGGGGGGCCCCAGACTGTCTCAGACACCCATCCGCGGGCATAAGAAATGTGAACTAATTCCCATCCGTGGTAAGTCATGACAGCAAGGATCGCGACTGCTGCCAAATAGCTCGCAATCATCAGTAACTTCCTTGCCACAGGCGGTAAAAGCATCGGGACCAAATCGACATTGACGTGGCCTTTCAACTTTTGCACGTAAGGCAACCCGAGCAGTGTCGCACCAACCATGAGGTAGATGACGGCTTCGGTCTGCCAGATCGTTGAACCGTTTAAAAAGTAGCGAATGAAGATCATTTGGCAAGTGATCGCAACAGCAATCACGATCATTCCGGCCGCAATCACCCCTACCGTTTGTGAAACTGCATTCACTGTACGGATATATGCCTGCATGTTCATTGTCCTGGAAATGCCCGGTCTTACGACCGGGCGATACTTGAATTACTCGACCGCAAGTGCGAGATCGAGAAAGCGCTGTCCTTCGGGGTAACCGGCAACGAATTCCTTATAAGCTGTTTGCTTTGCAAGATCTTGCCAAGCTTGAAACTCATCTTTGCTCATTTCTTTGATTTGAACGCCAGCTTCTTTGAACACGCGAACAGACTCGGCGTCTTCTTTCTTCGCTTCTGCTAGATAAAAGGCTTCCGCTTTTTTCGCGCCTTCACGTAACGCTTTCTTTTGCGCATCGTTGAGGCCGTCGAAGGTTGATTTATTCATCAGTAGCGGCTGATACATAAACCACAACGCTTGCTCAGCTGCTGGGGTATAGCATTTTACCTGTTCATAGATCCGGTACGAAACAAAAGATGAAGATGACGTGTTGGCTCCATCCAAAACACCTGTTTGCATGGCGTTATAAATTTCAGACGATGCCATGGAAGCAATTGAGGCTCCGGCACCCGCTAACAACTGATTAAACGATTTACCAGCGGCACGCATCTGAATCCCTTTCACATCGGATGGGTTCGAGAGGCATTTGTCCTTGCCAGCAAAACCACCGGCTAGGTAACCGTGCACAAGAACCATGACATCGTCTTCAGCCATTTTTTCTTGCACTGCATCCATGAAGGGAGAGTAGTTTAGACGCGCTGCGTGATCGTGATTTTTCACCAGACCTGGCATTAACGTTAGGTTATAAGATGGTTGCTGACCACCTGCGTAGGATAGTGGCAGGACTGTCATATCCAGTTGTCCGCGAGACAAGGGTTTGTATTGCTCACGAGGCTTAAACAATGATTTTGACGGGAAAATCTTAATTTCCAAATCAACGTTGGCATCTTTGACGTGGTTTGCAACGATCTCAGCCACTTTGTGACGAACATCTTTAGTTGACCATTGATGGGAGAGACGCAGCTCTGCCGCACTTGCGACTGAACTCATCAATGCTGCACCGATCGCAGCGGTTACAAGGGCTTTTACTTTCATTTCAGGCTCCTGCCGATTGTTATGGGTTATTACGGCTTGCATATTTATGTATGCTGTGTAGAAATTATCGTATACAAAAATAAGATGCAACGAGTTTCATACTATGAGTAGTCGAGCCGCCTCCCGAGTCTTTCAAGGGGTCGAAGAACAAATCGCAACCGGTCAGCTCAAAGATGGGGCCAAGCTCGACGAGGCTTCACTGGCTGAACGATTTGAAGTTTCCCGCACTCCGGTGCGCGAAGCATTATTGCAATTAGTGGGCTCAGGGCTCGCCACACAGATTCCAAAACGTGGGTGTTTCGTCAAAGCACCATCCCTTCGCGACATGGTCGAAATGTTCGAGGTGATGAGTGAGCTCGAGGGGATGTGCGCGCGACTGGCTGCTCGAAGAATCAGCGACGAACAGCTCGCTGAACTCAAGGCCGCTAACGTAGGCTGCGAAGATGCCATCAAAGCCAATGACAGCGATTTGTACTACCTCAAAAACGTGGACTTTCATGAGTGCATCTACATCGCATGCGGGAATAGCTTTCTTGCCAATGAGACGCGTTCCTTACGACGACGATTGCAGTCATTTCGACGACTTCAACTTCGTGTTCGCGGCCGGATGCCTCAGTCGCTGGGCGAGCATTTCGAGATCGTTGAGGCGATTGAAGCAGGCGATGCTGACCAAGCAGATCGAATCTCGAGACAGCACGTGATGATTCAGGGCGAACGCTTTCATGATCTGTTGGTGCATATGGAGCGAGGTGAGTGAAGCCAAAGGCATTGTTGTTTGACGTGTTTGGCACAGTCGTGGACTGGCGATCGGGCATCGCTCGAGATCTGGCGATCCATTTTCAAACCCATCCCGGCAACACCGATCCCGAATCAGTCGCCGATGCTTGGCGTGCCGAGTATCAACCGTCCATGGAACCGGTGCGATCTGGTCGTCGCGGTTACGTCGACCTAGACACTTTACATGCTGAAAACCTTGTCAAACTGTCCAAGGAGTTTGAATTCGACCTTGGCGATGAGAACGAAACTAATTGGCTCACCAAAGCCTGGCACCGACTTCCCTGTTGGCCAGACAGTGTCAGCGGTATTGAACGACTGAAAAGGGAGTTCATTTGTGCCTCTCAGTCCAACGGTCATATTGCGCTCGCGGTTAACCTTGCCAAATACAATGGGTATTCGTGGGATGTCATCCTGGGATCTGAAGTTGTCAGAACCTACAAGCCGGCGCCTGAATCGTACTCCAGAGCATGCTCAGCACTTCAACTCAAACCAGCAGAATGCATGATGGTGGCCGCGCACAATTCAGATTTGCAGGCGGCACAAAATGCTGGGATGCAAACAGCTTTTGTCAGACGGCCGACCGAACATGGGCCAAATCAACAACAGGACTTGAGAGCGACTGGTCAATGGAGTCTCGAGGCAGACTCAATCATTGAACTGGCAGACCGACTCGCCAATCTTTAGCCGGGATCTGCCCAACTTGCCTAGCGACCGCACATTCTTACGCCAGTGAATTAAAGGCAAGAATCGAATCAGGCCTCGTCTTAAGCCAACGTCAGTCGATCCCCGAAGGCATCCTTCAGCATCTTGCGATAATTCGCCTTATTCTCAAGACCAAGGCCGGGAGAATTCGGCAGTCCGACGTAACTTGCTTCAATTGTTAACTCATCGGAGAAACCACCGAAGGGCTGAAAGACACCAGGATAGGATTCATTGCCACCGAGTCCGAGGCCCGCTGCGAGATGCAACGACATCTGATGGCCACCATGGGGGACAACACGCCTCGGTGACCACCCATAATCCGCCAGAACATCCAGCGTCCGGTAATACTCAACGAGACCGTAGGAAAGCGCGCAATCAAATTGTAAATAATCCACTTCCGGACGCATTCCTCCATAGCGAAGCAAGTTTCGCGCATCTTGGTGCGAGAATAAGTTTTCACCAGTTGCTGTGGGTAACGCATAAGCGTCTGTCAGTGCCGCCTGGATATCAAAATCCAAGGGATCCCCTGCCTCCTCATACCAAAATAAATTGTACTGCTGGATCGCATCTGCGTACGCGAGCGTTGTTTCTCGATCAAATCGACCATTGGCATCGACACAGAGGTTACCCTCACCAACAATTTGAAGTGCGGCTTCAATCCGATCACAGTCATGCCCGAGACTTGCTGCACCGATTTTCATTTTGCAAACGGTGTAGCCCAAATCAAGATACTGACGAAATTCGTCTTGAAGGCCGACGATATCCTTTCCGGGGTAGTAATACCCACCGGCTGCGTAAACCCAAACCTGATCATCAGGAGTTCGCTGAGCTCGCTCAGCCAAGAGTTGGTAGAGAGGCCGATTCTGCATTTTTGCTCTCGCATCCCACAATGCCATATCCAACACGCCAACAGCGACTGAACGCTCGCCATGACCACCTGGCTTCTCGTTTTGCATCATCACATCCCAAGCCAAGTGGGGATCAAGAAAACCTTCGCTGTCGATCAGATCGTCAGGATTGGCTTCAAGCAAACGAGGAATCAATCGGTCTTTTAAAATTCCTGATGCGTTGTATCGACCGTTGGAATTAAAGCCAAATCCGACCACGGGTCGCCCATCGACGATCTGATCAGTCACAACAGCCACGACCGAACAGGTCATTTGAGAAAAATTGATGTACGCGTTTTGGATGTCTGACGCGATGGACTCGACCGAATCGTAAATTGCTGTTATGCGCATGTGATCACCATCTTGGGAGGGCTGCGATACCGATCGATCGCAGCCTGTCGACTCATGAAAGAGTCAAACGATGACAGCTTGTCGACAATCTGCCAACTCTATGGCTTCATAACGTGAAAGAAAACGTCGATTAATCTTCGCGGATGTTGAGTAATGCTCGACCACGGGAGGTTAAGCGATTGGCTGTATCGATTTCCCCTGAGACCTCAATTGCGAGTCTCAACGATTTTGTAAAACCAATCACAGAGGTGATCAGTGGCTCGACCAAATTCGTGAATGGGTTAACAACAGACAAACCGGCACGAACAGTTGAAAGTGTTGACATTGATCACCTCTTTCCAAAAAACAACATGTGGGTATTATGGTAACAATAAATCATGCGCCGCACAATCCATGTGAATTCATATCGATTGACGAGGCACTTGAGAGACTGAGAACTCCCGAGCCCATAGCATTCATCGACATCCGCAGTCGTCATCACTATGTCGCAAATCATCCTGTGTTCGCTGTCAACGCTCCAATCGATTCTCTCGAAACCCACTGTGACACATTGTTTGGATCAGAATCCGCGACAGCTCTAGTCATTGGAGATGACGAGCTGCTCACTACTTGGGCGAGTCACTTAATCACACAGAAAACCAATCTCCAACCCAAGGTCATCAGAGGCGGATTTAGCGCTTGGGAAGCTGCTGGGTTACCGACATGGGGCGGAGAATATACGCCATCAAAAGCCTTTGGCGAATGGGTTGAGCAAACTGGATCCATGTCCCATATTTCTCCCCGAGAGGCCATGAAATCACCGGTTCACGATCAATTTGATGTCAGGCCTTTGGAAGAGTTCAACAGATTTACGCTACCTGGATCGCGGCACTGTCCGACCGGACGATTGGGAGCACTCAAAACTCAACAGACTCATCTTCGTGTGCACTGTGCTGGACGGACACGCGGCATCATCGCTGCCCAAACTCTTGTCGATCTCGACTTCCCAGCAACCATTCAATGCATTTCTGGTGGAACCCAGGGCTGGGAGATCGCGGGCGGAACCCGCCAGTTCAATCATCCAACTGAGCAAGTGGATCTCATTACCTCCAGCGAAGAGAATTCACGCGCTCAAGTGTTGACAAAGAAATATCATCTGCCGATTTTTACCGCCACTGAAGAAGTCGCTTGGCTGAATGAATCACGAGACTTCCGATTGCTCACGGTGTGTGAAGATCATCTGGATACTCCCTCGATCTCTCCGACCACTCTGATTCAAAGCACTGACCAGTATCTAGGTACACATCACATCTCAGTGATCGTTGAAGGCCCACATGCGCTCGACGTCAGCGTAACTGTCCTGTGGCTACGCCGGATGGGATGGGATGCACGAATCCGCGAGACCAATGCAACGGCATCGCAAACAACACATGAAATCAGCGCCCAACAGAGTGCCTTTGTCAAGATCGAAGACCATTGCACGGTGATCGACACCCGGCCCAGTCGATCGTTCTCGCGAAGTCGCGTCCAGAACTCATCCTGGGTGCCACGCTCGCTATTCAGGGAACTTCTGCCAACGGTGACGTACGTGGTGATTTGTGAGACCGACGCCACCAAAAGACAGACAGCCATATTGCTAGCATGGCTCGGAATTGAGCAGGCTACTTGCATCGGTTGGCAAGAAGTATCCCCGGATCTGATCGATCATTCCCACATTCAGCACCGCACACACCCGGTTGACCAACCGCTGTTCTTTCCAAATCGTCACCACGGAAACCTCGAGGACGCGAAAGGTTATCTTCACTGGGAACACAGCCTGCTTCCAACGCTCACTCAACATGGCCAGATTCCGTGGGCGCCCATCACCCAAACGCCAACACAGCCGCAGTCACATTTAACTGAATTTTATCAAGGGGTGCACAGATGACTTCAAACCCTTCAAATCACGCTCGATACGGTGGTCCAGAAATGGCGGTTGATGGCCCGAAGACAGCCCTCATTCAAACCCTCTTATCTCGCCGATCCTGTCGCGATTTTTCAGACCGTGTGATCGACCATCAAACCAAACACCTGTTATTTACAGCAGCTCAATCGGCCCCAACTAAATCCAATTTGCAGCAATATAGCTTGATCGAAATCGCCGACGCTTCGATCCGACAATCGTTGCAACAACTTTTTCCATCGGTCACTTGGGCAATATCCGCCCCCCTTCTGGTAGTGATTGTTGGAGACCTGCATCGAACACAGCAAATCAATGTAGCCAAAGGGCACGAGTTTCGCTGGGATGCTGCTGATGCGTTTTTGAATGCATCAGTTGATGCCTCACTGGCTCTGGGATTTATGATCGCTGCCGCTGAGAGTCTCTCTCTTGGAAGCTGCCCGATCTCAACAATCCGAGAATCAACCGCAGCAATTATTCGTTTACTCGAACTTCCGAAGGGAACATTTCCCATTTGCGCCTGCGCGTTTGGGTATCCAACTCAGAAACACACAACACTCTCACCCCGACTTCCTCAATCTGTCGTAGTTCATCAAGATCGCTACCAACCCGTTGATATGGACGCCATCCATGGCTACGACCAGACCTTGACGGAGGTCATGGGCGAGCCTAAACCAAGATATCCAGAACGCTATGGGATGCCGCGCGAATCCACTTGGTCTGATAACTTAGCGAGGCAGACCTCAGTGAGAGAGCGCTCAGACTTTCAAAGTAGCTGCGAACAGCAAGGCTTATGGAGACGAGATCAAATGGATTAGTTGATTCGCAACCCATTCGTCGCGCTCCCACATCACCCAATGTCCAGCACCAGGGATCACCTCAATAGAGACCTGAGGAACAACGCGCCTGAGAATCGCTTCACGCTCGGATCGATACTCACCCACAGACGCATCAAACTCTCCAAACACGACAGTCACTGGAAAAGTCACCCCAAAAAGCGCTCTGACTAAGGTATCGGTTGCAGAAATTGGCCGACTTTTCAGTCGGTGCATACGCGTATTGGTTTCCTGAATGTAAAGGGCCAAATCGTCGACGCAAGAAGGATCTTTCACCATCAGGATTTCCAAATTCAGCCGATGCGCTTGTCGAATCTGATCGCGACTCATCTCCGGGGTACGCCGAACTAACTCCGGCATGGTTCCCCTCGGCGCCCCAGTTCCGCCCGGTCCCAACAAAACCAGGTGCTTGATTTGTTCAGCCAGGAGTGAAGCAACATGGCCTGCAATCGCACCACCGAATGAAAATCCAGCCAGAATCAGTGTGCGGTCACCCACCTGTTGACGGATGGCCTCAGCGAGAGGTCGAGCGACAGACTCGGCACTGTGCGGCTCAGGCGGACTGTCAGACTGACCAAAACCCGGCATGTCTGGCGCAATAACAGTGGCGTATGCCTGCAACTTCGGAATGACCCGAATCCAATGCGCCCAGGATCCATAGCCTCCATGCAGTAACACCACACAAGGCTCACTCTGTCCCCATTGGTATAACTGGATGTCAAGCCCATCGACCGTGCACGTTGATGCAAGCGCTTGCTGTTGGACCATGACATAGTCGTTCGGTGGAATCAGATGCTGCGTCATCACTACCTCAAATGCTGAAAGGCCTCATAGAGGAACAAACATCCACCACACGCAATAAAGACTTCCATAAATTGAGCATGAACACGGACCGAGGTATTCCTCACTAACCACCTGCCAACATAGGCCCCAGGCATCGTACAAAGACCCACCAAGATACCCATCGTCAATAGCTCAGCGGTTAACAGCGGGGACATTCCGAAGACGATCGTTTTGGTCACATTTAAACTAAACCCAAGCATTGCGATGGTCCCAATCATGGTCTCCCCCGCAAGCCCCGCACCGATCAGAAATGGCGCCAGCATCACTGCAGCACCAAATGTACTTCCCGACACAATTCCATAGGGAATGCCCGCCAGAGCAAGGCCTTGATAACCAACCTTGACCTCTTTTTTCTTTAATATTCGATTTAATGGAATGGAGATTAATAAAAATAAGCCGAGCACCAATGCAACCACGCCCACCGGCAATGAGACATACACATATGCACTCAATACGATAAAGGGTAAGGCCGCCAAAAACACCGCTAGGTAATGCTTGATAGCCACCGATTTTCGAAATGCCCAAATCCGCGCAACATTACTAATAATTAATGCCGTCGCAACTACTGGTACCGTTTCTTTAATGCCAAGCAATGGAGCCAGCATCACCGCCAGAACCAAGCCGCCTGCAAACCCTGAAAACGAATGAAACACTGCAGAACTAAAGGCTGCCGCCGCGACGAGAAACGCAAATAGAAAATCAATATCAGGCATTATTGTCTACAATCTTTATCGAGATTTATAAGCTGACATCAGTAATCGCCTATAAAATATTGAACACAGAGGGGAACAGTGCGATAGTCCTTCTGTTATTGTCAACATAATTATTTAACGATCGCGAGACACATCGATGAGCGCCACACTGTTTGAAAAGATTTGGACCAACCATGTGGTCACAGACCGCGACGATGAGTCTCTTATTTACGT
>Ga0213866_10000540_pt1 | contig 30070 bp, 28 predicted proteins | sample PICome_11_FD_160079 | JGI IMG/M metagenome (GOLD analysis project Ga0213866, IMG submission 160079) | Coastal seawater microbial communities near Pivers Island, North Carolina, United States - PICO284 | ecosystem: Environmental > Aquatic > Marine > Coastal | place: USA: North Carolina... | reverse complement strand
GATATTGCCTTAATTTCAGCTTCCAGACTATCACGTAACACTTTAACACCTTCATTAACTTCCAATATCTCAACCGCTTTACCAAAGCCATGTATAGCTGCCAGATTTTCCGTTCCACCTCTAAAGTTGGACTCCTGCCCACCTCCTATAGTTTGAGCTGCAAGCTGTATATTCTTTCTAACTACAAGTGCGGCCGCGCCTTGTGGCCCTCCAAATTTATGTGCAGAAATAGTTAGCATATCCACACCTAAATCCTCTATATCCACGTCTATTTTACCGAAGCATTGAACTGCATCGGTATGCACTATAGCTCCCCACTTCTTAGCAATCTCAACCACCCTTTTAATAGGCTGTATAACTCCGGTTTCATTATTTGCCAGCATAACTGACACCAACGATTTACCACGGTGTATAACCAGAAGCTTTTCCAGATTTTCAATATTTACTATACCATCTTCATTAACAGGTATGATTATTCTGTCGGCTTTTTTACAAACATTAAGAACCGAAGGGTGCTCAACGTCAGAGACAAAAACATTTTGTCCATCAAATCCTTTTAAAGCCAGGTTATTAGCCTCAGTCCCCGATGACGTGAATATAATCCTATAGTCATCACCCGCACCTATAAAATCGACTATCCTACGGCGAGAATCTTCAACTATGGAACTTGCCATCCTTCCCATTTTATGTGAAGAAGATGGGTTTAAAGGCCGCCCTAAAACTTCCATCATAGCATCGGCTACTTTTGCCTCAAGCGCAGTAGTTGCATTATTATCCAGATAAATATTATGCATTAGCGTCCTCCGTTTCTTTGTCGGAGGAAAGGTTTACCAATAAAACTCTTCGTTGGCAAACATCATCTAAAGAAATCGAACTTAAATATTCTTCTATTTTTCTACTTAAACCTTCCCAAAGGTTGTGTGTTATACATTTAGCCTTGGTTTTTGAACACCCCTCTTCAGAACTATCTGAACAACGAGTCATTTTTATAGACTCATCTACAGCAGCCACAATTTGAGATATAGTCATTTTTGCAGGATCATAAGCCACAGTATATCCACCGCCCGGCCCTCTTACAGACTTTACTATTCCGGCTCTTCTTAAGTGCATGAATATCTGCTCAAGGTAGCTTAATGCAATATCCTGACGAGCAGAGATATCCGCTAACGAAACCGGCTTCTGGTCCGAATTCATAGCTAGATCCACCATAGCCATAACCGCATATCTACCTTTGGTAGTAAGATTCATTAAAAAACTCCCAAGCAAATCGACATATCAATGTACAAAACCCTTGCTTCTTGTGCGCATTTATATATAAACGTACTGTTTAATTATATACCTAATACGGTATTTTTACAATGCCTTAGTAAAATAGTCAAGTATTATCTTGGCAAAAGGCCTAACTTTGCTACATAAATATTGGTTTGTTTGCTTTTTATATGAAAATTGCACTAAAAAGCCTTCCTGAAATATTTCAGGTTTTTCTCCTTAAGAACAGCATCTTAAGGATTTCTTAAGTAAGACGAGCTAATATTTATATAGCAAGATAACTAAATTAGGAATATTAATGCCAGAAGTAATTATTAACGGCCCTGAAGGGCGTCTTGAAGCCCGCTATCATCAATCTCAAACAAAAAACGCACCTGTTGCAATTGTACTGCACCCACATCCTCAGCATGGCGGGACAATGAACAACAAAGTTGCGTATAATATTTATCACGCTTTTGCAAGAAACGGCTTCTCTGTAGCACGTTTTAATTTCAGAGGCGTTGGGCGCTCTCAAGGTGTGTATGACGAAGGTATTGGTGAGCTTGCTGATGCTGCAACTGTACTTGACTGGCTGCAATTACAAAACCCAAATGCATCAACTTATTGGATGGGCGGATTTTCATTTGGTTCATGGATAGGAATGCAACTTCTTATGCGCAGACCTGAGATTGAAGGCTTCATTTCAGTTTCTCCTCCTGCTGGTGGCTATGATTTTAACTTTCTTTCTCCTTGTCCTGCACATGGATTAATAGTGCAAGGTGACGAAGATAGCATCGTAAACGAAACAGACGTTTCTAAATTAGCCGACAAATTATCTAAGCAAAAAAATGCAGGTATTGATTATCGTGTAATTTTAGGTGCTGACCATTTTTTCCGCACTAAAATGGATGATTTGAACTCACATTTAGATGATTATTTACAAAATCGTTTAAAAGCTGACGCTCAAAAACCCAAAAAAGTAAAGCCAGACCGCAGACGTCGTCAACAATCTCCAACTATTCCGGTAATTTAATCATGTTCTTGCTGGTAGGATTAGGAAACCCAGGTAAAGAATATGAAAAGACCCGACATAATGTTGGCTTTATGGTTATTGACGAAATAATAGACAAATACAGCCTTTCGTCTCCCAAAACAAAGTTTCACGGGCTTATTAGCGACGGCAAGATAGATGGCAAGAAAGTTATAACCGTTAAGCCAAACACTTTCATGAACAAGTCTGGCTTATCTGTTGGTGAGGTTGTAAATTTTTACAAAATACCTTTAAAGAACACTATAATATTTCATGACGAAATAGACCTTAATTGTTGCAAGATAAGAGTTAAATCAGGCGGTGGTCATGGCGGTCACAATGGATTGCGGGATATTGATGAAAAGATCGGCAAAGACTATAGGCGCGTGCGCATAGGCGTTGGGCACCCTGGTGACAAGGACAAAGTCTCAGGCTACGTACTAAATAAATTCTCTAAAGAAGAGCAGCCCTCCATCGAAAAATTAATCGATAACGTAAGTTCAAACATACCTATTTTATTAGGAGAAGATGAGAGCTTGTTTATGACTAAAATAAGTGAAGCAAAATAATTAACGCTCAATACCGCCGTCTTTCCCTTTACTTTTTTCGCCCAAAATACTATCTGCCCAGTCTTGTTTTTGCTCTTGTTCTATAGAAGGCCTTCTTCTTGCCGGTGCCTTAGGCATTTTATCTGAAGACTGCCTGACTGGCGCTTCCCTCTTAGACTCACCTTCTGCATCCAATTCTATAGAAGGTCGTCTTCTTGCAGGCGCCTTAGGCACTTTATCTGAAGACTGCCTGGCTGGCGCCTTCCTCTTAGGTTCATCTTTTTCAACTTTATTAGACTCACGCTGAGGATTTGACATCTTAGCATCATTACCTGTACTTAAGTCACTAGCTCCATCCCAACGATTCTTTATTAATTCTTTATCACTAAGGTCAGCTTTTATCGGCTTTCCAGCTTTATCTTTTCTTGTATTAGAGTCCCTTTTAAATGACGGCTCTCCATCCTCTGCAATAGGAGGGGCACCTATAGCATCCATTAAGACCGAGTTTCTCAAATATTTGTTAAACTTTCTAGTATCTTTATCTGAAGGAGTATCAAGCAAACCATAATCAGCCTCGGCCTTTATACCAGGACTGTCTGTAATAAACCCAACTTCCACATCTTTGTTAAATGATATTTTTTTATTTTCTTTGTTCTTATCTTTGTTTTTATCTTTACCCATAACAATAAACACATAATTAGTTATAAAACTGCCATCTCCTTTCAAAGGACATGGCATAATTATAACACACTCAAAGTTAATAGTAAGTTAATTTTTTTACCAAATAATCTAATGATTAGGAACAATATGGATTACGGATTCCTTGAATCGAGTTGTCTTTTCAACCAATCTCCGCTGTTAACAATCTTCCCATCTGGAAATTTCATAATATAAAGCTCACCAGTAAATGACGATTTTGATGCAAGATTATCTATAAAATCTTCTGCTGTTTTGGCGTATTTACCACCTCTTTTTAGCTTTAACTCAAGATGTTCTCTTGCTTTTTTACTACTATGCTCCGCACCATTGCGCACAAAAATCGCACCACTTTGCTCAATGCTATCTAACAAATAATTGATTTTTTCCTTCTCAACATCACCATACTTATCACCCTCTGCGAACAACATCACGGGTATAACCACGAATATCAAAAGGACAACTGGGTATTTTAATAAATATGCCATAACCTAAAACAATCCAAAATATAAATAATACTCTTCATTAATAATTTTTGTTTAACTATACTACACTAAAATAACATTTTTACTGGAACCTTAAGATGAGCAACTTTAAAGCAATATTTCTATTACCTATATTAATTATAATATTTTTGATATTCGACGCCGCTTCTAGCCACAAGGTTCAAATCGTTACCAACATTTGGATAGTCATACTATTAGTACCTTACGTAATATGCTTTCTAATAGTTGAATACATATTAAGAAGATATATCAATATCAACAATAAAGAACAAGCAAATCTATATAGTTTAAAAAAATCTCTAATCTCTGCAAACTTGTGCTTCGCATTATTCGCATTGTTTTTCAAACAAAACTGCCACCTTTCGACTAATTGCATTATAATTACTGTCAGTTCTTCAATTACTCTTTTACCGTGGCTAATAATGTCAAATATTTATGGTTTAATGTACTGGGGATACAAAAGTAGTAAAAACAACCCTGAGCAAAAAAATGGGAACATCCTATGCTATCCATTTAAAAAATACATGCTAAACAAACACAAAAAATACCTCAGAAAGTTCAAATATAATAAGGCATCTTAATTAGAACATCGTCATTGCGAGGAGCGTAACCATGAGGCAATCTCAACTTAACTACCCGTCACCCTGAACTTGTTTCAGGGTCTGAAAACAGATGCTGAAACAAGTTCAGCATGACACCTTTCCTATCATACAACACCTACATCCGCAATAGATTCACCAGCCAAGCCACAAAATAACACAAGTCACGTCATTCCAAACTTGATTTGGAATCCAAGTACACTAAAAAACACTTCTGCCACTTCGTCATTGCGAGGAGAAAAACGACGAAGCAATCTCAACTTAATTACCAGTAACCCGGAACACAGTTTCAGGGTCTGAAAACAGATACTGAAACAAGTTCAGCATGACATCTTTCCCGCCTAATCATCACCAACTTTCAAAGCAGCGATAAACGCACTTTGCGGTATCTCCACATTTCCGATGCTACGCATTTTCTTCTTACCTTTCTTCTGCTTGTCCAGCAGTTTTCTCTTACGGGAAATATCACCACCATAACATTTGGCGGTCACGTCCTTACGCATAGCACTAACTGTCTCACGAGCAATAACCTTACCGCCGATAGCAGCCTGAATGGCAATTTTAAACATTTGCTTGGGTATCAAATCTTTCAGGCGCTTACATAACTCACGCCCACGCGATTCAGCACGACTGCGGTGCGTCATCAAAGCAAGAGCATCAACGGGCTCACTATTTACCAAAACAGAAACCTTTACCAAGTCGCCTTCTTGATAATCATCAACATGCCACTCAAAACTCGCATATCCCTTAGTGCATGATTTCAATCTATCATAAAAATCATATACAATTTCATTTAGCGGCAATTTATAAACCAGCATCGCACGATTTCCCGCATGTGACATATCACTTTGAACACCACGTTTTTCCGTGCAAAGGCTAAGTACATTACCTAAATATTCATCAGGCACCATAATAGTCGCCTCAATCCACGGCTCTTCTATATGGTCAATTTTTGAAGGGTCAGGCATGTCGGCAGGATTATGCATCTTAATAACCTCACCATCATTCATATGCAGCTTATAAACCACGCTTGGTGCAGTTGTAATAAGATCAAGGTCAAACTCTCTATCCAGACGCTCTTGAATAATCTCAAGGTGCAATAGCCCTAAAAATCCACATCTAAAGCCTAAACCTAATGCACCTGATGTTTCCATTTCATATTCAAAACTGGCATCATTTAAGCGAAGCTTAGACAAAGAATCCCTCAAATGGTCAAAATCGGACGCATCTACTGGGAATAATCCACAAAATACCACAGGTAAATTTGGCTTAAAGCCCGCAAGCATTTCATCGCAAGGTTCTTTTTCATCGGTGATAGTATCACCCACCTTACAGTCCGCAACCTGCTTTATCGAAGCGGTGAAAAACCCCATCTGCCCAGCGGTCAAAATTCCTGTCATAACCTTCTTAGGCGTGAAATAACCTACATTGTCAACTGTGTAAGTTGCATCAGCACGCATCATTTTTATCTTCTGGCCTTTTTTAATCTCGCCATCTAAAACCCTGATAAGAATAACCACTCCAAGATATGGGTCATACCAGCTATCTACTAGCAAAGCTTTAAGCGGTGCTTCCAAATCCCCTTCAGGTGCTGGCAGGCGAGTTACCAAAGCTTCTAAAACTTCCTTGATACCCTGCCCGGTTTTAGCTGATGTTGCAATTGCATCTGTTGCATCTAAGCCAATCACATCTTCAATTTGCTGTTGAATCCTTTCAGGCTCAGCCGATGGCAGGTCAATTTTATTTAATATCGGAATAATCTCATGGTCGTTTTCAATTGCCTGATAAACATTAGCAAGCGTTTGAGCCTCAACTCCTTGCGATGCATCCACCACCAAAAGCGAGCCCTCACATGCCGCCAATGATCTGCTCACCTCATAGGAAAAATCCACATGGCCGGGCGTGTCCATCAAATTGATAATATATTCTTTCCCGTCATTGGCTTTATAATCAAGACGCACCGTTTGTGCCTTAATGGTTATGCCGCGTTCCTGCTCAATTTCCATATTATCCAAGACCTGCTTGGTCATTTCACGTTCTTCCAAGCCTCCACAATCCTGAATTAGCCTGTCAGCAAGGGTAGATTTTCCGTGGTCGATATGTGCGATAATCGCAAAATTTCTTATATTTGATAATTTGGACATATGTTTTTATAGTTTATTACTAATTTGTTTCTATGAGCACCCTGAACTCGTTTCAGGGTCTTTCTTTTCACGATTAAAACGCCGAACTAAATTCATGCGCGACAAGAACAAGTCTATATATCAAATGTTACGATAACGGGCAAGAACATTTAAGAATGTCTTAATCTTTATCTTTTAAAATATAACAAATAATTATATTTAAGTAATCCATAGAACATAAAAAAGGATTGAGAAAAGTGGGTATAGCTTTTTATGGCATAGTTGCATTATTAATAGTAATTGTCGCTTTTATTATAATAAGATCGAGTATAAAAGAATCCAAAGAACAAGAAGATGCTGGAGAACATCTAACCGTGGAGCAAATTGTTGAGCATTACGGTGACAGGCTGACATCAAGTAATTTTCTTTGGGGAATATGGCATGATCGCCATTCAATAAAAAATTCGGAGCTTATTGTAAAAGATAATGAAGGTGGCTGTGTAGGCATTATAACTCATTATAAAATTCCTAAAGGGAATGTTTCAAGAAGGATAGAGTTATATAATCATCTTTATGAATGCGTTACTAATGGCATAACTTCCAAGGTATCATCATTGATAGATTGTGAAGACAACGAGGTAGTTATGACATGCGATCATAAAACAAATAGTGAAATTTTCTATCAAGGAGAAAGTGTGGTAGAAAAATATACCTTAGAACATAATTCTATTGTCGAGGACTTTCAGTCAATAAAGGTCGGCGAAGAAGAGATAGGCCGACTAATCTCAATGAACGATTTTAAGTGCGACGCAGTAGTTTTAGACCTCCCAATAGAGGAAATAGGCCTACCAGAAAGACTATTCATCCTAGCTAATATGGCAAAAGGGGTTGGCTAATATTTCCTTGAAATTTAGCAAGATGTAACAAATTAAATTACTGCATAATAGGAAAGAAAAATGTCATGCTGAATTTATTTCAGCATCTACTCTTAGACCCTGAAACAAGTTCAGAATGACCTTCTACCTTTTTGCCGTCATTGCGAGCGTTAGCGAAGCAATCTACAGAAGCCACCTCCCAATGACTTTTTCACCCCCTACCCCCTAAGCTCGCCGCCTAGTTTGCTTACAACTTCTATCACTTTCTTGCTGATTCCGTCAAGTTCGGCCTCGGTCAATGTGTGGTCAGATGCTTGTATTTTCACTGAAAATGCTATCGACTTTTTGCCATCGGCTACGCCCTTGCCCTGATAAACATCAAACAGCGCAACGTCCTGAATCAGTTTTTTGTCGCATCTTTTCACTGTCTGCAATATGTCACCCACTGCCACATCCGCATCAATTAAGAATGCAAAATCACGAGTCGAGCTTTGATATTCTGAAACCTCTAACTTTGAGCGTGACTTGCCTTTGTTCTTAGCCGCAGGCATAGCATCGAAGAACACCTCAAAACCAACTGCCGCAACTTTCACATCCATATCTTTTAAAATTTTCGGATGAATTTCACCAAACACACCAACTGCCGCCTTGCCTAAACGCAAAACTCCGCTACGCCCCGGGTGGTAATAACTTGCCGCATCCGTTGTAATCCTCAAATTATCAACTGGCACGCCTGCTGCTTCCAAAGCTGCCAAACAATCGGCCTTTGCATCGAACACATCAACATCCCTTGATGTTCCATAGATATCCTTAGCCGAAGTTTTGCCCGAACGCACACCGCTTGCTACCTGTCTTTGGCCTTCAGGTTTAGTGTTTTCAAAAATCAGACCAATTTCAAAGAATGACAAATTATCATGCCCACGGTCATTATTTCTAGTTACCGCATCCAAAAGATTAGGCAAAATGCACGGACGCATAGCATCCAAATCGCTACTTATAGGATTCAGCAATTTCAGATCATCACTAGCACCGCCAAATAATTTTGCCTTGCCTGACTTCATGAATGACCATGTGATAGCCTCGGTCATACCGCGACCTGCCAGATTTCTTCTTACATTTGAAACTCTGATTTGCTTGCCGCTTAAAACTGCTTTAAAATCCTGCTCATCATTTGGCAATTCCAATGTCGGAATTTTGTCAAAACCATATATACGAACTATCTCTTCAACAATATCTTCCTTTGCCTCAACATCTGAACGCCATGAAGGAACGACCACAACAAAACCTTTTTTCCATTTATCAGACTCAGGTAGCGGAGTAACTTCAAAACCTAATGACTCCAATATTTCCTGACATTCTTGTTCGCTAACATCAATTCCGCCTCGATCCTTAACGTAGTCAAAATCAAACTCAATCTCGTGCAATGTCTTTGGCTCTTTTCCTGCAACCACTAACTGACTTGCTTCACCACCACATAGGTCAAGAATCATTTTAGTAGTTATGGCAGCAGCATTGCCAACAAAATGCGGATCAACAGTTCTTTCAAAACGGTAGCGTGAATCAGTTATGATGTCTAACTTTCTACCAGTTGCAGCAACTGAAATTGGGTCAAACAAAGCAACTTCTAAAAACACGTCCGTTGTTTCATCATCGCATCCACTTTCCATGCCACCTATCACACCGCCGATTGCCTGGGCTTTTTTCTCATCCGCCACAACCGTTATTTGTGAATTTAGCTGATATTCTTTTTCATCTAATGCAGAGATTTTTTCATCATCTTTAGCAAAACGAACATGAATATCGCCAGCTAGTTTTTTTACATCATAAACATGCAGCGGGCGGCCAAATTCAAATGCTATATAGTTGGTAATGTCAACAAGTGTCGAAATTGGACGCAAGCCTATAGCCGTTAATCTGTTCTTTAACCAATCAGGCGATTCACCATTTTTTACGCCTTTAAAATAACGCCCGATGAATAATGGACATTCTTTTTCATCATCAATTTTTATTTTTACAGGTGATTCATATTCGCCATCAATTTTTGGCACTTCTAGCTCTTTTAACTCCCCTAACCCGGCTGCTGCCAAATCACGGGCAATACCATAAACCCCTAGGCAATCTCCACGGTTCGGAGTGATAGCAATTTCTATCATCGGGTCATTTAAACCAGCCACTTCTGCATATTTTTGTGCGATGTTATCATTGCTGGCAGGCATCTCGATAATCCCCGCGCTATCTTCACCCAAGCCAAGCTCGGCAGCCGAACATAACATGCCGAAGCTTTCCACACCTCTGATTTTCGATGCTTTTATTTTCATACCATTGGTCGGGATGATGCTACCCACAGGTGCAAGTACCACATTTATGCCCGCTCTGGCATTTGGTGCACCGCACACAATCTGTAATTCTTCAGCACCATTATTAACCTTGCACACTTGCAATTTGTCTGCATCAGGGTGAGGCTTTGCTTCCAATATTTGGGCAATCTTAAAAGCCTCAAGCTCTTTTGACTTGTCAGTTATCTCTTCAACTTCCAGACCAATAGCCGTAAGTTTCTCAGAAATTTCTTCCAAGCTTGCATCAGTTTTCAAATATTCTTTTAACCAGTTTAATGTAAATTTCATTTTTAACTTTCCTTTTTAGTATGTCATGCTGAACTTGTTTCAGCATCTGCTTTTAGACCCTGAAACAAGTTCAGGGTGACAAACAACTATAATCCACTAACCTTGCTCGGCTTGTGCAGCGCACCAAAACCATAATGCTCTAGCCACTTAATGTCCGAATCGAAGAAATTTCTCAAATCAGGAGCGCCATATTTTAGCATTGCAAGCCTTTCAATTCCTAGTCCGAATGCAAAGCCTTGATATTCTTCAGGGTCAATGCCAACGTTCCTAAGCACATTAGGGTGAACCATGCCACAGCCTAGAATCTCTAACCAATCATCACCTGCACCGATTTTTAGCTCGCCATTTTTACGGCTGCAACCAATATCAACTTCCGCCGATGGCTCAGTGAACGGGAAGAATGATGGACGGAAACGAAGCGGCACATCATCAAGTTCAAAAAATGCTTTCAAGAAATTATGCAAGCAGCCTTTTAAATGCCCCATATTCACACTCTTATCTATATATAGCCCTTCAATCTGGTGGAACATCGGCGTGTGCGTTATATCATAATCGCTACGGTAAACCCTGCCAGGTGCTATGAACTTAAACGGAGGCTTGCCGTTTTCCATGTGGCGAATCTGCACCGATGAAGTATGCGTTCTTAAAACCAACTTCTCATCATTTTCATTTGCAGGCATATAGAATGTATCCTGCATCTGGCGTGCCGGGTGATTTTCAGGTATATTAAGTGCCGTAAAATTATGGAAGTCATCTTCAATTTCAGGGCCTTCTTCAACATTGAAACCCATGCTGGCAAAAATCGCTACACACTCGTCAATCACTTGTGATATTGGGTGAATCTTACCTTTTGACTCAGGTCTGACAGGAAGGGTAACATCAAGTTTTTCAGTCGCTAGTTTTTTGTCTAGCTCTAATGCTTCAAGCTCAAACCTCTTTATCTCGATAGCTTCAGCAACTGCAACCTTCACCTGATTAACATCTTGCCCGAATTCTTTTCTCTCCTCGGGAGGCAACTTACCTAACTTTTGCAATTGAGCCGAGATGATACCTTTCTTCCCAAGCTGCTCAACCCTCACTTGCTCTAGTGCAGTAATAGAATCAGCCGAGGCAACTGCGTCAATAGCATTTTGTTCGATTTTTTTTAATTCACTCATTTATCAATCCTTGTAAAAATACAGTACGTATTTATTGCTCATAATTTTTTAACTTAATTGTTAGCATGTCACCCTGAGCTTGTTTCAGGGTCTGATTTTATAAATATAAGATGCTGAAACAAGTTCAGCATGACAAAAATAATAGATATTCTTAGTTCAACAATTCAGTTACAAAATTAGGTGCAATAAATTAAAAAAGGGTGAGACAGTTTTAACACCGCTTCACCCTCTTTTCAATTTTATATTAAGCTTTCTTTATGCAGCTTTTTTGCTCTCAGCTTCAAGGGCTTTTTTAGCTTGTTCAGCAATTGCCTTAAAGCCGGCCTCATCTGTTATTGCAATATCAGAAAGAACCTTACGATCAAGCTCGATACCTGCAAGCTTAAGACCGTTTACTAACTTAGAGTAAGTAAGCCCGTTCAATCTTGCAGCAGCGTTGATACGTTGAATCCATAATTTTCTGAAATCACGTTTTTTGTTACGACGATCACGGTAAGCATATTGCAAAGATTTCTCAACACTTTGCACGGCAGTACGGAAACAGTTCTTACTGCGTCCACGATAGCCTTTTGCCATCTTTATGATTTTCTTGTGACGTTTTTTATTTACAGTTCCATTTTTAGCTAGTGGCATTTTGTCTCTCCCTTACTTTCTAATGAACAATTTTACGATACGCTCATCGGCTTTACAAAGGACCGCCATAGCACGTGAATTTCTGATAAACTTCTTAGAACGCTTAACCATACCATGTTTCTTACCGGCAGGCTTATGCTTTACTCTTCCAGAAGCAGTTAGCTTGAAGCGTTTTTTAACGCTACTTTTAGTTTTCAATTTAGGCATTTTAATCTCCATTTTTAAATGGGTTAACATTTTGAGCCTGAAGGCATGCCATTAGCCAAGCAGTACTCTTAATCTATAAAAGGAGAGCATTTATATACGAATATATAGATTTTGCAAGGGTTTTATTAACATATAGTCATTCCAAACTTGATTTGGAATCCAAGCAAACTAAAAAACTTCTGCCTCATCGTCATTGCGAGGAACGCAACCATGAGGCAATCTCTAATTAACCACCTGTCACCCTGAACTTGTTTCAGGGTCTAAAGATGCTGAAACAAGTTCAGCATGACATCTTTCCCACCTATCATACAATAACTTAATCGACGTATCCACCTACAATAGATTAGCCGATCAAGCCGTCGAATAACACAAGTCACGTCATTCCAAACTTGATTTGGAATCCAAGCAAACTAAAAAAACTTCTGCCTCATCGTCATTGCGAGGAACGTAGCTATGAGGCAATCTCTAATTAAATACCTGTCACCCTGAACTTGTTTCAGGGTCTAAAGATGCTGAAACAAGTTCAGCATGACATCTTTCCCGCCTATCATACAATAAAAAAAACATGGATACTCTGGTCAAGCCAGAGCATGACAACAAAATAACATCACCATTGCAAGCGATAGATTCGATACTGAAATAAATTCATTATGACACTTGCTTTGATTGTCATTCGCCGATTTAATCGGCGAATCCATAATATGAATAGAAGGTCAGGTCGGCAAATATTATTAACCCTCAGTCCCCTTCTGCACAGCAGGGCGTTGAGCCATTTTCTCAGCCCATGCAATAACATTCTTATAGACTTTAGCATCAATAAACTCGGCAGCATCATATATTTCATTCAGCACCAACCTGCCATACCAAGGCCAGATGGCAATATCAGCAATCGTATATTCATCACCTGCAATATATTCATTTTCTGACAACTGCTTATCCAAAACATCCAACTGGCGTTTGGTTTCCATAGTGAATCTATCTATGCAATATTGTATCTTCACAGGAGCATAAACATAAAAATGCCCGAAGCCTCCACCTAAATATGGGGCAGAACCCATTTGCCAAAATAACCAGTTCAAACACTCAGTGCGTGCCTTAAAATCTTTCGGCACAAACTCGCCGAATTTCTCCGCCAAATATAGCAATATAGAGCCTGATTCAAAAACCTTTGTCGGCTCATCGGTTGAACAATCCAGCAAAGCAGGGATTTTTGAGTTCGGGTTGATTTCAACAAAGCCACTGGAGAACTGGTCACCTTCGGATATATCTATCTTGAACGAATCATAATTAGCCCCATCAACGCCCTTAGCAATTAACTCCTCAAGCATAATGGTCACTTTCTGCCCGTTAGGAGTTCCCAAAGAATGAAGCTGCATAGGCTTGTCGCCCTTTGGCAATTCTTTTTCAAATCTCGCCCCTGCCGTTGGCTTATTTACGCTCCCCCACTTACCACCTAAATCTTCACCTTCAGTCCAAACTTCAGGTGGTGTATATTCTTTTGATTGCGCCATCTAAGTCCCCTATATTATTAATTATGGTCAACACGATACTTGCAATAAGCCCGAGCGTCAATTTTATAAAATTTTATAAAAAAGATTCTACAAAAATTTTACTGTTAGTTAATTTAAATTAGCTATACTAAAACAAAACAACTTAATCAAAGGTTTGCTAATTATTCATGGAAGGCATAAGTCTTATAAATTTCACAGAGCTATTAACCCCAGGTGAGTGGGCTATCCGTCTTTCTTTTATATCTGGAGTAATCATACTTTTTTATTTGGACATAATAAATATAAATAGATTTATTGCGGGGCTTTTTGGCATTTATCTTATTTTCTTTTCAGGTTTTGGGATGTATAGCTCAAGCCTATTTACTAACATGGATGCGTGGTCATGGAAAAACAGTAAGGATGTACTTCTTCATCACGGAGGAACTGGATTTTATATAAATAATAATTCCGTTATTACTAATGAACATGTAATACGAGGATGCGAGAATATAGCCATTAGAGGGCTAGATGGGGAACCAAAAGAGGCAACTATATTAGCTAAAGATGCCAAAAAGGATCTGGCATTATTATCAACTAAAGAACCTTCCAAATATATTTCTATACTTAGAAGCAAACAACACGTCTCAAATGAAGCAATATTTTCTCCTGAGTACACGGCAGAAGCTGGCGTTTACAAAAGGAAGCTTGGATTTACTCCTATTGATGACGAGATTAACGATCCAAATAAAATAATTTTCCATAACTTAGGCGGAAGAGGAGGAAATAGTGGCTCTCCCATATATGACGCAAAAGGTTACGTTATTGGTGTTATTCATTCAATATGTATTACGTGTCTTTATCCATACCGCGTAGTCAACGGAGAGAGTCTAAGCTCATTAAAGGAATTCTTGCATGCAAATAATGTAAATTACATGACATTCGAACCCAAAGAAAATTTATTTGAAAAATATCCAGGCTTCAAAGAAAACATGGCCGTTGGCATATTGTGTGAAGGAGGCATGATATAAAATCTTCAAAATAGTCATTCCAAACTTGATTTGAAATCCAAGCCAATAAAAAAAACTCGTCATTGCGAGGAGCAACCCCGACGAAGCAATCTCTTTCATCATGCCTGAATGACGTATCAAAAAACTCCTAATGCCTTAAGAAACCTGCTTTACCTTACTCAAGCCATAATTTAAGTTTGGATTTAAAATTCCATTTGGATCATATTCTTTTTTAAGGTTCTCGGCCTGCTGCTTATCCTCATCAGAGGCAAATCTATCATACGCCCAAGCGTTATGTGGGCCAACTCCATGTTCGGCACTGAAAGTTCCGCCATAACCATTTACCGCCAAATCGTAAACAGCACCTTGAATTTCCTGCTTCATAGCTGGGCTAAGCTGCTTATCTTTTGGATATACCATATTAAAATGCATCGCACCCAATGCCTCATGCCCAAACGGAACTATTTTTAAATCAGCAAAATCTTTACTTAACTTTTCGGTTGCCTCTTGCCTGAACGCACTTAAGTTATCAGCCCCACGCACAGCAATATCGGTGGCAATAACCTGCCCTTCCATTTTTATTGCCTCTGATATATGGTGTCTGTGATGCCAGTATAGCTTTGTTTCACTCAGTGAATTACTCTTAAATCCCGTACTTACAGCACCATCGTCCATAAGATGCCCTAAGGTGTCGTAAATCCTATCACCCAAGTCATCATTGCTATCATGCGTTGCTACCTCAGCTAAAATAGCGTAATCAACCTTTTCCTGTTCATCTACAAATAAATATTTAGTATTTGGAATATTCTTCCCAACCAACCTCAAAGCCTCTCCTGACATTCCTTCAAAAGCGGTTAGCCCCTCTCCAAAATCATTTTGCATTTCTTGCCTGATTTTGCTAATGGCCTCAGCATCTTTTGGCACCAAAACCACAGTTTCATATTTGCTTGGTTTTTCGTCCAACTTCATCACTGCATCGGTTATCACTCCTAGATAGCCTTGCGAACCAATGAACGGATTATCAGGGTCAATCTTGCTGTTATCTTGCGGCAAGTCAGGATCAACACCAGCCATGTTAGTTTTGAACTGCTTAACATCACCATTGGCCATAACAACCGTAATCTGCTCCGTCCTTGCCTTGGTGTTGCCATATCTGGCCGCCCTTGTGCCCGCCGCATTGGTAGAAATCAACCCACCAATATTCGCTGAACCACTTGCACCAATATCAATAGGCAAGAACAATCCGTCATTTTCCAGTTTTTCATTTACCGAATCCAAAATAAATCCAGCCCCAACTTTTAATGAGCTACCATCTTTTGAAAATATATTTTTGTTTAACAAGTCAGTGCCAAGCACTATCTGCTTGCCCGATTCATCAGCGGTGGAGCTGCCCACTAAACCTGAATTCCCCCCCTGCGGCACAACGCCAATGCCCTCAGCATTACAACATTGCAAAATTTGCGAAACCTGCTCGGTAGTTTTTGGCCGCACCAACCTCAAAGCCGTGCCGCCTCCATAGCGATATCCTTGCTGCTGAACCATTTCTTCATATGGTATTTCGTTTTCTTTTAAAATCTCATCAAGGCACTTTATATTAGACACAAGCTTATTCCTCATTAAACCATCTGAAAAATTACGCCCCATAGACCTTGCTTGTAAAGCTAAATTTTTATATTTCATTATTCTCACTAAATATGTTCCATAGCCTTTAATCTATAATTAAATTTAGATGCCTAAACAAGTTCAGCATGACATTAATTTAGATAAAAATACCCTATTGTAATAAAAACAATATTTGCTATATTTCAAAATTCTCCTGTCATTCCACGAATTTTATTAGGAGAATAAAATTATAGTGGAATCCACTTTCTAAAAGGTTAGGAAACCTTTTAGAATATTGAAAAAGTTTCCTAACTTTTTCAAATTGGATCCTACAGCAAAAAATTTTCCTAAATTTTTTCTATAGGATGACGATATAAAAAACTAAAATAAAGCACAAAAAATGACCCAAAACAAAAGCTTCTACATCACCACCCCAATTTATTATGTGAACGACTCACCACATATAGGGCATGCCTACACAACCATAGCCTGCGATGTTATGGCAAGATTCAAACGCCTAGATGGTTACGATGTGAAGTTTTTAACTGGCACAGACGAACATGGTCAAAAAGTAGACAAAGCCGCTAAGAAAGCAGGAATTGACCCGCAAAGTTTTACTGATGAAGTTTCAAAAAGATTCCGCACATTAGTAAAATGCCCCGATGAAGAAAATGAGAATTTGCTAAACGTCACCAATGACGATTTCATCCGCACAACCGAGCAACGTCATAAAAAAGCCGCTCAGGAAATATGGAACAAAATTAAAGATAATGGATATATCTACACCGATAAATATGAAGGTTGGTATTCAGTTCGTGACGAGGCATATTATGGCGAAGATGAGCTGATAGAAAAAGACGGCAAGAAGGTTGCCCCAACTGGTGCAGAAGTTGAGTGGGTGGAAGAAGAAAGTTATTTTTTCAAACTATCAGCATTCCAACAAAAGCTTCTTGATTTTTATGAGGCAAACCCTGATTTCATCACTCCAAAATCACGCTATAACGAAGTGGTCAGCTTTGTGCGTGGCGGTAAGGAATTGGTTGAAGGGGCTCTGCGTGACCTATCCATTTCACGTACCACTTTTGACTGGGGAGTTCCCGTCCCTAATGATGAAAAACACGTTATGTATGTGTGGATTGACGCACTTACAAACTACCTAACTGCCACTGGCTTCCCTGATATGGACTGTGAAGGCTATAAAAAATATTGGGAAAATGCCTCCGATTCTCCTGTACATGTGGTTGGCAAAGACATTCTTCGCTTCCATGCGGTTTATTGGCCGGCATTTTTGATGGCAGCAGATACCCCGCTTCCTAACAAAATCGTAGCTCATGGCTGGTGGACAATTGAAGGCGAGAAAATGTCAAAATCACTCGGCAACGTTATCGCCCCAAAAGAGCTTATAGAAGAATATGGCATTGACCAGACTCGCTATTTTTTAATGCGTGAAGTGCCATTTGGTAATGACGGAAACTTCTCAAAAGACACAATGGCCGAACGCATCAACAGCGACTTGGCTAATAACATCGGAAATCTGGCACAACGTACCTTATCAATGATTCAGAAAAACTGTGATGGCAAAGTGCCTGAGTTTAAAATAGATGAAAGCGATAAGGGGCTATTCTTTGACCAGACTCACCAATATCTTGAAAAATATATGCACTATATGAACAAGCTAGAATTCTCTCACGCAATTGAGAATTTGTTTGCTTTAGCATCTGCTGCTAACACATATATTGACAAACAAGAACCTTGGAGATTGAAAAAAGAAGACCCTGCACGCATGGCAACAGTTCTTTATGTTCTTGCTGAAACTATCCGAATAATATCTATTATATTGCAGCCCTTCACTCCGATAGCAGCAAATAAGATTTTAGATCAGCTAGAAATTAGTGAAAATGAGCGTAATTTCTCAAGTCTGAATGAGAACCACGCACTAAAACCCGGCACAGAACTTCCAAAACCACAAGGCGTGTTCCCACGCATTGAAAACAAGGAAGCCGCGTAAAGGAAACGTCATTGCGAACGAAGTGAAGCAATCTATAAACAGCTTTAGATTGCTTCGCTAACGCTCGCAATGACTACTATAAAGAACTAACGAAAGGAAAAACAAAATGGGACAAAGTATTAGTAGCCTCCACGAATATACTGACCTTCAGCTTTATAGTGAACTAATTGAAATTGCTGACCAAAATCAAAGGAGGACTTATTTTCATATAGCCGATGCCAAAACAACCCAAGATTTATTATCTCAATTCAAAGACCCAAGCTATATAAAAAAGGCTGCAATTAATGCTATAGATCGCACAGGTCGAACCCCCCTACATGGCGCAGACTATAATAAAACCAAAGCAGTAATTGACTCAATCCCCGAAGAAAAACGTGGCGACTTTGTAAAAGATGTTTTAAAAGTTAAAACTTATTCACCAACCGTACCAAGTACAATCTTGGATAACCCTTATGGCATAATTACCCCTGAATATAGAGCAAAGGCTGGTATGGTATTAGATTATCTACCGACAGGAACCAATCTTATTAATAATGTTCTTAGAACAACTGCCCAAAATAATCCCGATACTTTCAAAGAGCACATCGCCACACCTCAAGATGTTTCAGACCTTTTCATGGGAGCATCTGGCAAATCTGATAATCTAAAAAAAGATTTTAAGAACAATCTACCCAAATATATATCATATGCCTCCTCTATTGTGGAGAACAAAGACCTTATGGGTGAACTAGACAAAAAAGAGCAGGAAATTTTAACCATCGCAAGTGATTCAAGAAACAAACAAGCTCCATATTTCCAAAAATATGTTGAAAAACAAGAAGGGGCAGTGCCTGAAATTTTAAGGTCTTCGCCTGATAATATCAAAAATGAAATTGCAAGTTATTTAACAAAAGGTGAAAGCTCCCCTTTCGTTTTGGAAGAGGTTCACAAACAAAACTCTGTGGAGCAAAAGCAAAAAACCTTCCTTGAAAAAATAAAAGAACACGCCGTAGAAATTTCAAGATAATAAAATGTCATTGCGGTTGGTGTATGCAACAAGGCAACCCGCTATCAATTGTCACTTGACAGATTGACGACCAAGTTTATGTTTTGGATTCTACTGTCAGTATAGCAAAATAACAAATATTAAATTGCTTCGCTACAACTCGTAATAAAAGAAAACGATAAAAGGAAAAACAAATGGGACAACAACAAAGCCTCCAAATATATGGAGTAACCCCCCTCCATTTTTCAAACATTGAAGAAACGAAAAAAATATTAGCAGCAACTCCTAAAGAAGGTCTTCTGGAAGCTATTACTAGTAAATATCAATCTGAAGACAAAAACGCACCAATACACACAGCCGACGCAGAAAAAACAAAACTATTAATGCAAGCCCTGTCACCGGAAGAAAGAACAATTGCAGCAAAAACAACAAATGCAATTGGCTATACGCCACTACATAGAGCGTCTGTAGAAAAAACAAAAGCAATTATGGACTCCATCCCAGAAAATGAAAGGCTACCATTTACACAAGAACTAATTAAAATAAAAGGCAATCTTCCAATAATTGAACCCACAGTTCTTGATACTGGCGATACCCAACAAGCTCAAATATATTCAAAAATACTGCCTACAGGCACAAACATTATAAATAGTCTGCACAAAGAAAATGTAAATAATGAAGGATATAAAGACCAAATAACCACTCCAAACCAAGTTGCTCAATTATTTCTAGGCACATCTGACCGATCTGAAAAATTACAAAGAGATTTTGAAGATAATTTACCCAAATATATGTCATATGCTGTAGATATAATGAATGCCCCTGAGCAATCACAAAAACTAAGCCATAAAGAAAAGGACGTATTGACAATTGTAGGTCATGCAAAAGATACATCAAACGTATTTTCTAAAGCAAAAGATCTTAGTGACTCATTAAAATCAGTCCCAGAAGATATCGAAAAAAACCTTTCAGAACTTGATAACACAGGCGAAATAAAAAACTTCACTTTAAATGTTGATAGAGCCGCAAAAATTCGCGATGAAGTAACGGCACAAGAAGGAATCGAAAACAAACGTAGAACATTTGTAGAGAGTCTTAGACAACAAAATTTAGAGCCATCGAGATAGTAATCCGCCCATGTCCAAAATTTTTGTAGATACACAAACTAACTAGGTGTATGAAAATATAAAAGATTGGAGTCAAACTAATGAACGCATGGGTAATTTTACTAACAGGTACATTAATATCAGTTTTTGCAAACGCCATGCTCAAACAATCCGATGGTTTTAATAACGTGCTGCTTGGCTGCTGTTCGTTCTTACTATTTGGCATAGGCATATATATGTATGGTCAGGCAGTAAAAACCCTTCCCATCGGCATTGCCTACGCAGTGTGGTCAGGCATTGGCGTTCTAATCGTTACCTTAATAGGACTTATATGGTTCAAAGAATCCATCTCACCACTTGGTATTTTATTCATGGTAATGATAATAACAGGCTGTATAGGTTTAAATTTAATTACTAAAACATAAGGAGATTATTTTATGTACAATAATTCAGTAGCCAAAGGTCAAATAGAAAAATTGATGAAGCAATGGGCTGACGAACTTGCTAAAAAGGATCTTGAGGCTATCGCAAAGCACTATGCTGATGAATCTATTGTTTTCGACGTTATGGATCACGCTAACGGACCTCAAGAATACAAAAAACTATGGGAAGATTGCCTGCCTTACTTTGACAATATTGAGATAGAATATAAAGACATGCAAATTCACGCAGAAGAAAATATGGCTTTTGTTTTCTTCCTGTCACGACTTAAGGGTTTTAAAGAAACTCAAAACACAGACATGGCGAAAAGCTGGTTAAGAGGAACGGTATGTTACCGTAAGATTAAAGGACAATGGAAAACTGTCCATGAACATATTTCATTCCCTGTAAACTGCATAACCGAAAAGATCGAATATCTTCTAGACTAATTAAGAAGATTATAACCATCATTACAAAATTAATTGAAACCCAAGCAAGTAATTCACTTGGGTTATCAACTAATGTTTGAAATAACATTGTAAATAAAACATACGAAACAATATCGTTAACCTTTTCTTAGTAAAGATAACATAACATAACAACTAATATAACTTAAGAGGTAAACAAATTGATACTTTCAAATTTAGAAGAGATTCCCAACAAAAAGATTGTCGATCACTTTGGCGTAGTAATAGGCTCATCCGTGAGATCAAAGCATGCCGGGCGAGATATGATGGCTGGTGTAAAAAACTTTTTTGGTGGCGAGCTAAAAGGATATACTGAACTTTTAAATGAATCCAGAGAACAGTCAATTGAGCGTATGACAGAGCAAGCTGCACAAGCAGGTGCCAATGCCATTGTGAATATTCGCTTTGCTACATCAGCGGTAGCCCCCGGTGCTGCTGAGGTTTTCGTTTATGGCACGGCTGTCTTAGTTGAATAGAGGTAAATAATGGCTGATATAATCTTTTTAGTAGTTGCTGCTATAATTACATTCTTCACAGGTACGGTAATAGAAAAAAAACATTACCGCTCAATTCGCCGTCGCGAGAAGGATATGCTTAACATACCATTTTTAAGCACAGGAAAATATGACGATATAATCCCACACTGCTCCAGCATAAATATCCAAAAAGTAGATAACGAATATGCATCAGATTTAAACTCAGCCGAGCTTGTTAAAGGCTCTGTGGTATTAGGTGTTGATTATTTCAGCACGCTTCTTTTTGCTCTTCGTAATTTCTTCGGTGGCAAGGTTTCGGTTTTTGAAAGACTGACCGACCGCGCAAGGCGTGAGGCTATTTTAAGAATGAGAGAAGATTCTAAATCTGCGGATGCAATCTTAAATATGAGATTACACACATCCGAAGTAGGACGCAATCAAGTTGAAGTCATAGCTTACGGAACTGCAATCTACCTGAATAAATAATGGCATATAAACCTACTAAATTTGATGACAGCGTAAATGCACCATCTGACCACCCTCTAAAGGAATTTGCCTCCCTTTTATTTTATTTATCACTTATTATTGCCGTATTTTATATAATAATTGGTTTTACGATTGACCTTACCGTATCACACATAACCCCTGAGCAAGAACGAAAGCTATTAGGCTTATCTGGTAACAAACCTAATATAATCAAAAAACTCTCCGACCCTAGAACTGAGAAACTACAAGCTTTGTTAGATTCAATTCCAAAAGAGTCACTGCCCAAAGGTTATGGCTTTTCTATTCATATCATGAACGAAAAAGAACCTAATGCATTTGCCGTATTAGGAGGAAAGATTTTCATTACCACAGGTCTGTTAGATGAGATAAAAACAGAGAATGGTCTGGTTTTTATTATAGGGCATGAACTTGGTCACTTTGCCAACCGCGACCACTTACGTTCACTTGGGCGCGGGTTGGTAATAGCATTTACAACTATGCTGCTATTCGGCGATGAAAGCAGTATCACCGGCTTTGTATCAGGTCTTACCTTTGGTATCGAAAGCCAATATTCAAAAACTCAAGAACAAATGGCCGACTATTGGGGAATTAAGATATTAGAAGCAAAATATGGTCACGTAGGTGGTGCTAATGAATTTTTTGAACTGAACCATAAAAGAACAAAATCTAAATAAAGGCGAAATACTCCCTCTTAGATTATAAAGATATAGCGACGAAGCACCCTCCTTAATCTTCTAGCAATGACAAATGCATAAATAAACCACTACCCTCTTCCTTGCTGACTATTTTTCAAAGACAAAGCAGCTTTAGAGAAGTTCCCAACATCTTTTTGTGAACCAAGAAATTGTTCAGAATTTTTCTCAATATACTCTGCACAGCTTTTTTGCACCCTATTAACAAAGCCTTTGAAATTATCTTTTATTTTTGTCGGAACCACCTGACTCAAATCTTCAGATGCTTCTATCATATTTTCAATATCATCTTTACTAAACATAGCAATTTTTTGTATGGCCTGTTTTACTCTTTGCTGTTCTTCTTTATTATTTTGCAGATCATTCAATAAGTAATCATAGGCATCGTTAGCCTTAACACTTGCAAATAAGGGCATATTGTCTTTTGCATTGTCAAACTCACCCATAGTATCAATGCCCGCAGCGACTCTATTTCTCAAATCTACTGCTTTTTTAGGGTTTAGATCATTAAATAGCTCAACAAGCTTTTTACTATCAGTTAAAACCATAACCTTATCATTGCCGAACCGAACTGCTTTAGTAACATCACCTTGTTCATGGTCAATTGGATAAACACAACTCTTCCCGTCGCCTTTTTTAAACGCCACCTGATTAGCAAGTTTGATGTCTATCTGCTTGCCAAGCATAGCATCTAGCAATAACGAAACACCGTGATTTACCAAAGGAGCTTTCTTTAACTTACTTTCATACGCAGGGTCTGAGAAAATCTGTTCTAAATTTTTTGTGACATCTTCACCTTCATTATTCTGCCCCATTATCTGCGATGCCACCTCATATGTCGCCTTACCATTTTCCTTTGGCGTCTGCACAACAATATTACGAGGAGAATTTTCTTCTCCCATTACATTGCTGACAAAAACCGCAGAAAGTACCTCTTCCCATAACGCACCTTCGCTTGGAACAGATTTACTTACATATTTCTGACCGCTTTGTTTATTATAAATAATCGAGCCGGGGTTTCTGCCAAGCTCTTTTGTACCAATTACATCAAAGTCACTTTTGTCATAAACAAAATCTTTTTTTCCATTATTTTTTATCAACTCACCTTCAATTTCAGGATTCTTCATTGACATATATTGCATTGTGATCGGCAAAGCCAAACTTCCCCCAACAACTGCTAAGATTTTTGCATTATCTAATAATGTCCCTGACTCAGAGTTTTTAGAAAATTTCTTACCCTTAGATTTTATAGCCTCTTGCGCAAACCGTTGAGAGTTCATATCCGTTGACAGAGCGCTCCGAACCAGCCTTCTCCTAACCTTATCTGCAAACATGCTTTTTCCAGCATCTTTTGCTAAACCAGTAATAACCGATTTCATTACTTCTCCTTAGTTGTGATTGCTGTGATATATATAAACAATATCCCAAATAAAAAAAGACCCCATATATAAATATGAGGTCTCCTTTCTAACAAAATGAAATTTTATTTATTTGTCATTCCCCGAATTTTGTTACACAAAATTATAGGGGAATCTAATATCAATTTTTAAGATCGCCTTATAATTTTCTATGAAAATTCAGGCGATGACATTAGCTGCTAGAACTTCAACTTCAAACCTGCAAGAAGAGTCCTTGGCGCTCCTGGCCTAGCCCCTGCTGGTCTGCGTGCTGCCACATATTCTTCATCAGTTACGTTATGAAGAGTAGCAAACAAACGAGTATTTTTATAAACTTCATACTCACCAGATATATCAAGCACAATATGCTCATCTGTTCCAGTACCCGATGGTATAGGGCCACTTCCTGCAACAGTACGCATTTCATCTACATATTTCGCAGATGCATTAACAGCCCACTTATCAGCTTCCATGCCAGCAGATATATAAATCTGATGCTCAGGTACATAAGGTAGCTCATCACCATCTACCACAGTTCCCCATTCATCAAACGAACTGTCGAATGAACTACTGAATTCAGCTTTAGTATAAGTATAGCCAATACCTACTGGGAATTTATATTTTGAATCATCAAGAAGGGCTGCAAAATCATATTCCAAACCGATCTCTAATCCATAAACATCAACTTCACCACCGTTGAACTGCTCACCTGTACCTGTGCCACCACCACCTGATAAGGTTTCTTCACCAAGCAGGTTCTCATAGTCATTATAAAAAGCTATAGCTTCGGTTTTAAATGCATCTTCTGTAAAACGCACACCAAACTCGTAATTCACACTTTCTTCTGGGTCTTGTGAGGTGTTGGTCGATGGCCCTGGAGGTGCAAAACCTTTATGCACACCACCGAAAATGCTGGTCGCATCATTTATCTGGTAAGCAATACCCATTCCCGGCACGATAACATCTAAGTCATTTTTATCAACGTCACCATTTGCTCTGTTCTCACGCTCAAGCTTAATATGCTCATAACGGATACCCGGAACAAAAGTCCAGTTCTCATATTTAATTTCATCTTCTACAAATAAAGCCGTAGCATGAGCCGAGCCAACACGGTTAGCATTACTACCCGGCGCACCTGCGGTAGTTAAATTCATAACGCCACCAGTTATGCTATATAAATCTTCATGTTGAAATCTGTCTTCTTCATCATAGTGATAACGCACACCAAATTCCAAATCATGGCTGGTCTTACCATAATCGAACTGATGACCGATATTTGTCTGAACTCCTTGTGAAACATATTCACGATTGTTAGCACGCACTGACAAATTATTGTTTGCATCACCAGCTAAATCAGTTTCACCCTTAAGGGCAGCTAAATATGCAGCAGAATCAAGTGCGTCACCGATACCTAATTTTACACCACCAATTTCAACACTTTGCAATTTATACCAGTTACGAGCAAATTGGTTACGGTATGCAGTAGTGGTAATATCCCAATTCTCCGCAGGCTCAATATAGTGCCTTAATTGAAATTGCTGATGGTCAGAGTCCATATTGTCAGCTTGTGATGCAGCATATCTTCTATATGGGTTAGCATCAAAATCAGCTTGCGTAAGCCCTAAATATGTCTCATCAGAATCTTCTTCTGTAGCCCCAATTTTAAATTCAATATGCTGATATATTTCAGCGTTGGGGTCACTAGTTACCCTGAATTTAGCCATAACATCTTGAATTGAAAAGCCTGTGTCGCCACCTACCACATCAACTGATTTAAAGCCGTCAGTTGCTTCATGACCAAGGTCTATAACATAACCAAAACGCCCATGTGTATTTCCATAATTTAGCTGGGCTCTTTGAGTATTATCCTCACCGTAGGCAAATAAAGCACTTCCCGAACCTTTAGCAGGGATTGAGCTTGATACTAAATTAACCGCACCTGATGTTGTTCTTGGGCCAAACTTAACAGTACTTGAGCCTTTTCTTACTTCCACCGCTTCCATACGGTCAACTCTCGGGAAATAATAAGCAGATGGCGCAGCATAAGGTGCAGGAGCAATTAATACTCCATCCTCCATTAAAGTAATATCAGCACTACGCTCAGAACGTCCGCCTCTAAGTCCGATATTTGGTCTGTTCCCATATCCTTCCTCCTCTTGAATATTAACACCAGGCACTTGCCTTAAAACACGATTAATGTCGTTATAATTATATTTATCCAGCTCTTCCTCACCTATATAATGAGCTGAACCAGTAATTTCAGTTACCTTATCCTCACTACCGATGACCATAACCCTTTCAAGTTCTTTGGTTTCAGTAGCTATAGCTCCAGTTGCAAGAACTGTCATAAATGACGTTGACGCCAAAAATGCTTTTAATGAAATCCCTTTTACCATTTTTTATCCTTTAGTATCGTTTATTTGCGAATGATTCTCATCTTCATAATCCCAAAAAAAATATCTGTCAATAAGAATCATTATCATTTGCAATAAAAATTAAATAGTGGTATATATATGTCAAAGGGATGAAAAAATTATGTGATTTATATATGAGATAAGGAGAAATTACTCTTTATTTTGTATACACCATTTTTAGTCACCCTGAACTTGTTTCAGGGTCTAATGTTTAAAAATATGCGATGCTGAAATAAATTCAGCATGACAAATTATAAAAATAAAATAATGCAAGCAACACTTGATAACAACTATAACCAATACTCTATGGGCACTGCTATTAGTGGCTCAATAGTATTTCATATTATATTGCTTGCAGCACTATTGATTTATGCAAAACAAGCAAACTTATTCGACAGCTCAATTCAGGCAATGGAGCGCTCAACTATTTCTCTTAATTTCACCAAGCCAAAACCGCAACCAGTTATAGAAAAAAAGCCACTTGAAAAATTCATAAAGCCAATAAGTGAAAAGCCTGTATTAAAAGAACAAAATATTGCGGAAGTTTCTCCAATAACCACTTGGCACGAAGAGCCCGTAATAGAAGAAGTAAAACAAGAAACACCTGTAGAAGAAATAGTGGTAAGCGACAATATACAAGAAGTTGCAAACGACACTGTAATAAAAGACGCATCCTTTAAAGGAAACCGTACAGCCCCCAAATACCCTAAACGAGCTAAAATGCTAGGCTTGGAAGGAACTGTAGTTATAAAAGCGTTAATAGATATCGAAGGGGATATTAAAGATATTCAAGTACTTGACTCTTCAGGCTATACAATTCTTGACAAAGCTGTTACTAAAGTGGCTTGGAAATGGAAATTTGAGCCTTCATATGTTAACGGCCGACCTGCCGAGCAATGGGTAAAGGCTCCATATGAGTTCGTTATAAGATAGGAATAACATGGACAAGTTACAATATATCGGACCTCTTGGTATCCCGATTTTAGCATTATCGCTTATAGGTCTGGCAATTATATTTGAACGTATAATCTTTTATGTAAAATTACCTGCCGCTGATAAGTGCAGTGTTTTCGAACAGATAAAAACGACTCTAGAAGAGAACAAACGACAACCCAAATATATCAGGGATGAACTTGCTACATATTTATTGATAAAGGCCAAAAAACCTTTTGATTTTGGCATCAATATCTTAAGGATAATCGCAGTAGTCAGCCCTATGCTTGGGTTACTTGGAACAGTGCTGGGAATTATTGAGGCTTTTAAAAAAATTGCCACACATGAAGGGCCTGTATATCCGGCTCTTATCGCAGAAGGACTTTGGACAGCAATGCTTACCACCGCCGCAGGCTTAATAGTTGCCCTGCCATGCTTATTTGCAGCATTCATTTTCGCCCGTGCCGCAGAAAAAAGAATTGCCATATATCAATGTCAGTTGAATAAGATCTCATTAGAAATTGAGGGTGTGAAAATTTAACATATTTGTCATCGTGAGCGGGGGTGTTCGATTGCTTCGCTATCGCTCGCAATGACTTTTTATAATTGTCATGCTGAATTTATTTCAGCATCTCATAAATAAAAAAGACCCTGAAACGAGTTCAGGGTGACTACAAAAAAAAGAAAAATGATAAACATAGACCAAGATTCACAAAGAGAAGGTATAATATCGGACTTAGTCCCTGACCTGACACCTTTGCTTGATGTTATGTTCATGCTTATTGTTTTTTTGGTTCTGACCACCAACACCATGCAACAGGTTTTTGACGTCACCCTCCCTGAAGATAAAGACGACACGCTAGAAGTTCTAACCGAAGAAGACACCATCAAAATCACCATCTTCTCCAAAGATAATACATGGGCTATTGATGAACAAAAATTTGAGGATTTTGAGCAATTCAAAAAAGCTCTTATGCTGTCATATGGAAAATCACCTGAAAAGAAAGTTATAGTCTATGGCGATAAGGCAGCAACAATCGACCGTCTTATGAGCCTTCTAACATTCCTACGTTCAAAGGGAATTGAAACAGCCGACATTGTAATGGAGTAAGAATATTACCTACGCAGTGAAGAGCCCTCTTTATCTATACTATCTTGCCAATGGCTATTGCTATCGTTTGGCCTGTTACGCTTAGCTGGAAGAAACTTATCAAATCTGCTTTTTCTAGCTTGAGGTTTGGGCACAAGATCCTTTGCTTTTTTACCCTCATTATTTACCAGATTAGAACTATGGGAATCTTTTAATTGCTCCATCATTTCTTTATTACCATCTTTTGAAGCTAGCATCAAAGCCGTATTGCCACCTTTATCTTGCAGGTCAAGTCGTGCCTCTGCTTTTTGCAAGACTTCCACCATACCTTTATCACCACTTTTTACTGCATGCATAATTGCTGAGTTTCCTTCTTTATCTTGCAGGTCTATGTTTGCTCCAAAATCTTTTATTTTTTCAAATATCTGAGTATACCCCTTTTTCACGGCAACCATTAGCGCAGTGTTTCCTTCATTGTCCTGAATATCAAGGTCAGCTCCTGCTTTTTGCAACATCTTAACAGCATTCAGGTCACCTTTTTTAACTGCTAGCATCAACGCAGTAGTGCCTTTTGCATCCTGAAGATCAGGACTAGCACCTGCTTCAAGCAGGTCATTTATGGTATGAGTAGCCTTCTCCCCTTTATTAACGGCAAGCATAAGTGCTGATATTCCATATTTATAATCTTGCTTATTAGCATCAGCACCTGCTTTTATAAGCTCTTTTGTTGCTTCCAGCCCATGGTCACCCTTATTTGCAGCCACCATTAATGCCGTTGTACCAACTTTATTATCTTGTTCGTTAATGTCGGAACTTTCTTTTATTTCCTGTCTTATGTTTTTTATATTACCGTCATATACAGCCTGCTTTAGATTGGTATTTGACTCAGGGTTTATAGACAGATTTATAACTTCATTATAATTGACACTTTCACTTTGCCGCTTAAATGCACCTTCTATCATTCCATCTAATTCTTTAGCTCTTGCTCTTCCAAGTTTGAGTAATTTATTGGGAATATTTTTTAGTTTTTTACCAATGGCCGTACTAATTTCTTCCATAGACTCTTGGGTAGTTATTCCAAACTGATCTTTCTGAGTCGGGTCAGCACCGCTGTCCAATAGAGTTTTCACTAAGGACTTTGCTTTGCTATATGAATCATCCGTATTTATTAGTGCCTTCCTAGCATTATATAAAGCTTCATTTAATGGATGCTTCTCATTATTGACATCA
>Ga0213866_10000539_pt1 | contig 30080 bp, 31 predicted proteins | sample PICome_11_FD_160079 | JGI IMG/M metagenome (GOLD analysis project Ga0213866, IMG submission 160079) | Coastal seawater microbial communities near Pivers Island, North Carolina, United States - PICO284 | ecosystem: Environmental > Aquatic > Marine > Coastal | place: USA: North Carolina... | reverse complement strand
TATAATTTTAATAATAACCAAAAAAATTTTGGTTATAACGATAATAATAGGTTAGTTTTAAAAAGTAAAAAATTAACTAAACATCATATTAATAAATATATTTTATATAATAATAATGAGGTAATTCTTAACGACTATAAAGGAAATATAATAATTTATTCAAAAAATAAAAAAAAAATAATAAACAAATTTAATTTTTATAAAAAGAAATACAAAAATTTAGAAAAAAAAATAAATTTAATTATTGAAAAAAATATTCTTTACGTATCAGATAATCTTGGTTATTTATATGCATTCAATTATATGACTTCCGAAGTGATTTGGGCTAAAAATTATAAAGTACCTTTCAGATCAAATCTAAAAATAATCGACGATAAATTAATTGCATCAAACCAGAATAATAATCTATATTTTTTTGATAAAAATAATGGAGAAATGATAAAGTTTATACCTACAGAAGAGACAATAGTTAAAAACCAATTTGTTAATAATTTATCTATAACGGATGAAAAAAATCTTTTATTTTTAAATACATATGGCTCTTTATATTTAGTAGATACAGATACAACTAAATTAATTTGGTTTATCAACCTTAATCAGTCTACCGATATAAATCCCTCAAATTTATTTGTAGGACAAGAAGTTGTTAATTATGGAAATAAAATTCTTGTTTCATCAAATAACAGAACTTTAATTTTAGATAAAAACAGCGGATCAATTATTAAAAAATTTGAATTTGCTGCATTAGTGAGACCAATTATTAATAGAAACTATGCCTTATTTATTTCGAAAAATAATCTACTTATTTGCGTTGATTTAAATACAAATAAAATTCTTTATTCATCTAGCATTGATGCACAGATATCTAACTTTTTGAATATAAAAAAAAAAGAATCAATCATAAAATCTTTTTCACTAATAAATGACGAAATTTTAATTTTTTTAAAGAATTCTTATGTTCTAAGTTTTAATAATAATGGGGTCATAAAATCTGTCAGAAAACTACCATCTAAATTAAATTCATTTCCAATTTTTATTGATAATTCAATGTATTATTTAAACAATAAAAAAAAACTAATCGTTTTAAATTAACTATTTGATTTTCCACTTAATAGTGAAAGTTGTTTAATTTTTAACCCTTCAATTTTATCAATAGGTTTTACTGGATAATCTCCAGTAAAATAGTGATCACTAAATTGAGGATAAGAGGAATTTCTTTTTTCTTTTAATAAAGCTTTGTACAATCCTTCGATACTTAAAAATTTTAAACTAGTAGCATTTAAATAATCACACATCTCACTTTCAGTTTTATCGTGAGCCAATAATTCTTCCTTTGTGGGCATATCGACACCATAAAAGTCAGGAAATTTAATTATAGGACAAGCTATTCTAACATGAACTTCTTTTGCACCATTTTCAAATAACATTTTAACAATTTTTAAACAAGTAGTACCACGTACTAGCGAGTCATCTATTAAAATTACAGATTTATTTTTTATAGTCGTTTTGGTGGAGTTCAATTTTAACTTTACGCCTAGGCTCCTAATGCTTTGAGTAGGTTCAATAAAAGTTCTACCAACATAATGATTTCTAATTAAACCCAGCTCAAATTTTTTATTTGATTGTCCAGCATATCCTAGTGCAGCTGGCACACCAGAATCTGGTACTGGAACGACCAGGTCAGCTTTTATATCTGTTTCTATAGCCAATTCAGCACCTAAATCTTTTCTATATTCATATGCACATTTGTTTTTTATCAAACTATCAGGCCGTGCAAAATAAATGTATTCAAAAACGCAAGGTCTTGGTTTCTGTTTTGAAAAAGGTTTGACTGATTTAAAGCTATCATTTTCAATTATAATAATCTCACCATTTTCAACCTCTCGTATAAAATTTGCACCAACAATATCTAAAGCACAGGTTTCTGATGCTAAAATGTATGAATTTTTAAGTTTGCCTAAAACTAAAGGTCTTATACCGTAAGGATCTCTTGCACCCACCAGTTTTTTATTGGTCATAAGAATTAAAGAATAGCCCCCCTGTATTTGAAATAAGGCCTCTATCAGTTTATCTAAAAATTTATTTCTTTTTGATTTTGCAATAAGTTGCACAATAGTCTCAGTATCACTTGTTGTTCTAAAAATTGCTCCATCTTTTACTAATGACTCCCTTAGTAATAAAGCATTAGTTAAATTACCGTTATGAGCAACGCTTAAACCTCCCATATGCAAGTCTGCAAAAAAAGGTTGAATATTTCTTAAGGAAGTTTCTCCCGTAGTTGAATATCTATTATGACCTATAGCAACATCGCCAGGTAATTTTTTTAACGTTTCTAAATCTGTAAAATGATCACCGACTAAACCTTGTCTTTTTTCAGAGTGATAATTTTTTCCATCAAAAGAGACAATTCCACATCCTTCTTGACCTCTATGCTGAAGAGCATGCAAACCTAAAGCAACTAATGCAGATGCATCTTCGTGTTTTGATACACCAAATATACCACATTCTTCTCTAAGCTTATCTGATTTAAATTTTTTCAATTTTTTCTTTTGTGTCAATAAAATCATCTTTAGAAGGAAATTCTTCTATTAACAATTGACTACCTTTGTTTATTAGTTCAAATGAGAATGCATTACCAGCTGATATACCCCAATTTGGGTATGGATAAAACCAATTAAATATAGAGAACAAACATATGGAAACAATATAACCTTTAAAAAAACCAAACAATAATCCGAAACCTTTATCGACCGGGCCAACTCCCGTCCAAGTTACAGTTTTACTTAAAGTTTTTCCAATTAAGATCGTGATGAAAAGAGTTATTACAAAAATCGCTATCCCTAAACCAACATTATTTATAAAATCAGACTCAATATAATTGCTTACCATAGGTTGCATTTTTGGCACTAATATAATTGTAACAATTGTGGAAAAAATCCATTTCATGAATGATATTAAACTAAGTGAGAATCCTTTTAATGCACATTGAAATACATTGTAAACAAAAATAATTAAAATAATTATATCAAAAAAATTTATATCATTTATTAATTTTTCTATAAAATCTAACATCATGAAAGATTTTCATTTTCTTGGCCAAATGGTTTTAAAGTCAGAATTAATTTAGGCAATAAAGTTAAAACCGAAATCATTGCTAATAGCATTGCCAAACCTGTAAAAATGCCAAAATAAATAGTTGGAATAAAGTTTGATAAAACTAAAATTGAAAATCCGAATACAATAGTTATTGAGGTATTTAAAATTGCTACCCCAACGGTACTGTGACATCTGTCTAATGTCTTATTATAATCATTAATTTTTCTAAACTCTTCTCTAAATCTGTAAATATAATGAATACTATTATCAACGGCGATACCAATAGTTATAGCGGCGATTGTAATAGTCATCATATCTAAAGGGATACCAAGCAAACCAATAATACCAAGAATAAAAAAAGCAGCTAAAAAATTTGGAACAATACCAATTAAAGAAATAATCAAGTTTCTAAACAACAGAAAAAACATTAAAAATATTCCGAGTATAACTATACCAAGAGTGAGGATTTGAGATTTAAATAAACTTTGTAACAGGTTATTGAACAAGATTAAAACACCAGCCAACTGATATTCATTTTTTTTTAATCCTAATTCAGAATTCAATTCTGAGTTTATTTTATTTATTAATTCATTCCTTCTTAAGTTTTCTAAAGAGTCCTTTATTCTCACACTAATTCTAGCCTCATCTTTCTCAACTGAGATATAGGGAGAAATTATTTCATTTTTAATTGATTTTGGAATTTTACTGTATAAAACAGCTATTTCTAAACTTTGAAGTTCTTTATTATTTAAATCTTCTGCAACTCTTAAAATTGATCCAAAAGAAAGAACTTTTCCAATTTCCGGTAAAGCATCTAAATAGTCGTGGACTTTTATTATTTTATCCATTTTATCTCTTGTAAACCAATATTTTGCTTTTTCTTCACTATTTTCACTCTCTTCTTCCCATTCATCAAATTCATCTTTTTCAATTTCATTTTTTGCAATTTGTTTTGGAAATTTTAATATTACATTGAGGGGAGTAGTTCCGCCTAAATCATCATCTATTTTTTTCATACCTTTGTAAATCTCTGTCTCTTTATCAAAATAATTTATAAAACTATTCTCGACTTCAAGCTTAAATATCCCAAAAATACTTGAAATTATTATTAGTCCTGTTGAAACAAAAATTAAAATTTTACTATTTTTTGCAAAAGAACCTAGCGCTGATGTAATTAAAGATCTCTCAGTATCTTTAAGACCAATTTCATTTTCAGAGGAAAGTAAATTAATTAATGAGGGTAAAAGCAAAAATGTTACCATGAGAGACACTATTAAACCAAGTGTCATCATCCAACCAAAATCTATTATTGGTTTAATTCCACTAAACACTAAAGAGAGAAATGCACAGATTGTTGTAAGGACTGTGTAAAGTATTGGCAGAATCATTTTTTTACTAGTCTCTAATACGGCTTCTTCTTTACTGAGTTGAGGAAATTCTTTTTTTAATTGCAAAAATCTTACTGTAACGTGAATGTTCATTGCCATATTAAGTATAAGCATCAAAGCAATAAAGTTTGATGAAATCACTGTAACTTTCCATCCCATTAAACCTAATAATCCAATCATTAATATTACTGAGGTCGCACAACCTAATAATGGCATTAATACCCATTTAAGATTTTTAAAGATAAACCAGAGCGTTAAAATAATAAAAATAAATACTCCAATACCAAAAACAACTATATCACTTTTAATATAACTCATCATATCGTCAGCAATCATTGGAATACCGCCTAGGTGAATTTTAGCATTTTCACCATACTTATTAATTACATCTCTAATCTCTGATATATTCTGGTGGTTCCGCAAGTTATATAAATTTTTGTAGTCTTCATACTCTTTAATAAATTTTTTATAATTTATTTTGTCTTCTTGAGATAAGCCAGTTTCGTTCGATTGGATAAAAAATTTATCTTTTACTTTTATGTATTCAGCTAATCTCTCATCTTTTTTAAGGTATACTACGATGCCTGAAGTTTTGCCGTCTTCACTTATGACATAATTTCTATAAATAGGGCTATTAATAATTTCTTCAAAACCTCTTTTTCTGTCAATTTCTGGATATGCTAAAGTTTTATAATTTTTTAATCTTTCCATTAAATTTTCGTCGGTGCTTTTAAGAAGAGGAACATCTATTAAAGTAATTACACTATCCACCCAAGTTAATTTTTCGATTTTTGATTTTAGCAATTGAAGATTTAGGACTGTCTCTTTATCAGTAAAACTAGATACAGGTGAATAAGTTAAAAATAGAAAATCTTTAGATCCATAAGTTTCATTGACTTCTCTAAGATAATTTAGGTCAGGATCTCCTTCAAGTAATAGGGCATCAGAAGACGCATCTAAATTAAAATTTTTTGATTGATAAAGTGAAAAAATAATTAAAGTAGCTAAAAAAAGAAGTGTTATTTTTGAGAAATCTATAATTATTTTTTTATAAATACTGGCAAACATGAGAATAATTCAGATATATCTTAATTTTTTTATAACTAAAGAAAAAACTTAAGTTAATTTTTACCTAAATCTTTGAATTTAGTATAAATACCTTCAAATTCTACTTTAACAGTACCAGTAGGGCCATGTCTCTGTTTTCCTAAAATAATATCGGCTAAACCATTTACATCATTCATCTTTGACTGCCATTCAGCGTGTTCAATAGATCCTAATTTAGGTTGTTTTCTCTCTAAATAATATTCTTCTCTATAAACAAACATAACCACATCAGCATCTTGTTCAATTGAACCAGACTCTCTAAGATCTGCTAGTTGAGGTTGTTTGTCATCTCTTTGTTCTACAGCTCTAGATAATTGAGATAAAGCTAATACGGGTACAGAAAGTTCTTTCGCTAAAGCTTTTAAGCCTTGAGTAATTTCAGATATCTCTTGAACTCTTCCATCATTTTTGTTTGAGCTTGATCTCATCAGCTGTATATAATCTACTACAATTAAACCTAAGCCGTGTAATCTTTTTATCCTTCTTGCTCTATTGCTTAATGCAGCAATTGATATAGCTGGTGTTTCATCGATAAATAAAGGTAGGTCATAAATGTTTCTTGATGTTTCAATATACCTATTTATTTCTTCCTCGGTGACTTTACCTCGTCTAATATCATCTGATTTAATTCTAGCTTGTTCAGATAAAATTCTAGTTGAAAGCTGTTCAGATGACATCTCTAAAGAAAAGAAAGCAACGCAGGATTTTTCCTGGCGACTTAAAATATGTTTAGATGCATTAAATGCAATATTAGTAGCTAAAGCCGTCTTACCCATTGAAGGTCTTCCTGCTAAAATTACCAAATCAGATTTGTGCAAGCCACCTAATTTTTCATCTAAATCAGTAAGCCCTGTTGGCACTCCAACAATACCTTGATCACTTTGCATAGCTAAAGTAGCCATTTTGATTGTTTCGTCTAATGCATTATTAAACTTAAGATATGATTGAGAAAAGCTACCTCTTTCAGCTAAATCGTAAAGAGATTTTTCTGTTTCCTCAATTATTTTTTCTGCATTTTTATCCTGAGTGTCTGTGTTTAATGTATCCGAGGATAATTTGTCAGATACCATTACTAATTCTCTTCTAAGATACATCTCATGAATAATTTTTGCATAATCAATAGCTTGCTTTGTTGACCCAGAGAATCTTGTGAGTTTCACTAGGTATTCTGTACCACCAACTTCATTAAGCATATTATCTTTTTCAAAAAAATTTTTTAACGTTATGGGATTAGCAATCATTCCTTTATTATTTAAATTTTCTATAACCTCATAAATTTTTATGTGTCCAGGGTCATAGAAAGTGGATGACTTTACTATATTTGATATTTCGTCAATTATATCGTTGTTTACTAGAATAGACCCTAACAGAGCTTGCTCAGCTTCTAAATTTGAGGGTTGCTTATTTTCAATTTTTTGATGAGATTTTAATTCATTCACGAATTCATAATATGTTACAGGGGGCTTGTTTAAAGAAAAAAGTTACACACTTTTTTCTAGTGCTGTGGAAAAGTTACTTAGACTGAACTTTGTCTATTTTTATAGTAATAGTTGCTTTGACTTCTGTGTGGAAATTTACATCAACATTAAATGAACCAATCTTATTTAATTCATCTTTAAGGATTAATACTGAGGGGCTTATTTCGGCGCTAGCTTTGTTTTTAATCAAATTCGTTATTTCTTTGGGCTTTATTGATCCATATAATTCACCATTTTCTTTACACTCTTTAAAAAATACAAAAGTTTTCTTATTAATTAACTTTGCTAATTCTTTAAACTTGTTTTTTGTCTCGACGTTTTTTTTATTGAGTTCGTCTTTTTTCTTTTTAACTAATTCGAGATTCTCCTTATTAAATCTTAACGCTTTACCATTTTTTAAAAGATAATTTCTTCCATACCCATTTTTAACGTTAACTTTATCACCAATATTTCCTAAATTAATAATATTCTCTAACAAAATAATTTCCATTATATTAACCTTAAATATTTAGCTCTTTTTATTTCTCTAGTTAATTTACGTTGTTTATTTAACGAAACATTTGTAATCTTCGAGGAAATAATCTTACCATTATCAGAGATATATTTTTTTAGAATATTAATATTTTTATAATCAACTACTGGAGCATTTTTAACTGATAGTGGACATTTTCTTGATAACCTTCCATCATTTTTTTGAAATAAACTCAACTTATTAAGTGAGTTTGTATTTTTCTTTTTAAATTTATTATTTTTTCTTTTCATTATTTTGATTTTTTAAAGAATTCACTATCTGTATCAAGTTTTTTATACTTAACTATTAGTGATCTAATTATAGAAGAGTCTAAGTTAGTTTTTTTATCAATTTCTTCAACTGTCACTTTATTTCCTTCAAATTTGAAATGTAAAAAGAATCCTTTATTAAACTTTTTAATCTTTTTAGATAAATTTATTAAACCCCATTCTTCAATTTTTAAAACTTTACCTGATGAATTATTTATTAATTCATTGTATTTATCTTTTACATCGCTTAATTTTGTTTGCTCTAAATCTTGCCTAAGTATCAAAGTATTTTCGTAAAAAGCCATAGAATTATCTAATTAATAATATTTTGCATTCAGTAATAAATGGTGTTTTATACTATAAAAATTAGTTATAGCAATAGTAATAATTATTCAATAAACTTCAATATTATGAACGCATTATTATTTCCAGGACAAGGATCGCAAGTTGTGGGTATGGGTTCCGAGATTTATAAACAATTTGATCTTGTAAAAAAAATTTTTAAACAAGCTGATGAAAAATTAAATTTTTCGATTTCCAAATTAATCTTAGAGGGTCCAGAAAACGAGCTACAGCTTACAAAAAATACTCAGCCGGCGATTCTAACAGTAAGTTTCTCAATTTTTCAAATTTTAAAAGATGAGTTTGGATTTGATTTTAGCCCTTTTAAATGTTTTGCTGGCCATTCACTTGGGGAGTATAGCGCTTTGGTTTGCTCTAATTCTTTAAAATTTGACGACGCTTTATATTTATTACACGAGCGAGGGAAAGCTATGCAGGAAGCAGTACCAGTAGGTGATGGGAGCATGATCGCAGTATTGGGAATGCAAATAAATGATTTATATGATTTACTTAAAACAAGAAGTCAAGAGGAAGGCATCTGTGAAATTGCAAATGATAATGCAGATGGACAAGTTATTTTAAGTGGCGATAAGTCTAGCGTTGAAAAATTTCAAAAAATTTTAAAAGACAAAAAGATTAAATCAATACCACTTAAAGTAAGCGCACCTTTTCATTGTTCATTAATGAAACCAGCAGCAAAAATAATGGAAAATAAAATTAACAACACTGAATTTGTTGAACCAAAATATAAAATTGTAAACAATGTAACAGCAAATTTAGAAACAAGTACTGATACAATAAAAAAATTATTAATTGAGCAAATTTTTTCCACAGTGAAGTGGCGTGAAAGTTTAATTAAGATGGCTAATACAGGTGTTAAGACTTTTGTTGAAATTGGCCCAGGTAAGGTTTTAACTGGAATGGTAAAAAGAACAGTAAAAGAGTCAAATACCTTTTCAATTAACTCAATTGCTGATATTAAAAATTTTATAAATGAATTTAAAAAATAAAAAAGTTTTAATTACTGGAGCAACAGGAGGAATTGGAAATTCGTTAGTCGAAAAATTTAATAACTTAGGATCCACAATTGTAGCAACAGGAACTAATGAAGGAAAATTAAATAATCTTAAAGAAAAATATTCTAATTTAATTATTGAAAAATTTAAATTAGATGAACATAGCAAAATAGAAAACTTTATTGAAAATATATCTGAGAAACTTGGTGGATTAGATGTTCTTGTAAATAACGCTGGTATCACCTTGGACAATCTTTCAATTAGATTAACTGAAGAAAATTGGAAAAAAGTTTTAGATATAAACTTAACATCAAGTTTTCTAATGTGTAAATTTGCGATTAAAAAAATGCTTAAAAATAAATCTGGAAAAATAATTAATATAACTTCAATTGTTGGTCATACAGGAAATCTTGGTCAAGCTAATTATGCTGCTTCTAAAGCAGGCATTATTGCTTTTTCAAAAAGTCTGGCAATTGAATACGCCAAAAAGAATATTAATATCAATTGTGTCTCGCCAGGTTTTATTAAGACAGATATGACAGATAAAATTAATGAAGAATTCAAAAAGGTATTATTAAGCAAGATACCGAAAGGAACTCTTGGAACTGGTGAAGATGTTTCAAATTGTGTAGCTTTTTTAGCATCTGATATGGCTAATTATATTAACGGCGAGACAATACATGTTAATGGCGGAATGTATATGTCTTGACAATTCTATCTAATAATCTATTAAGAAATTAAACTTACGAAAGGAATTCATGTCAGAAGATATAAAAAGTAAAATTAAAAAGATCGTTGCAGACCATTTAGGTATTGATCAAGAAAAAGTTACAGAAGAAGCGAGTTTTATTGATGACTTAGGCGCAGATAGTTTAGATACAGTAGAATTAGTAATGGCTTTTGAAGAAGAGTTTGGTTCTGAGATATCTGATAGCGAGGCTGAAAAAATTTTAACAGTAGGGGATGCAATAAAGTTTATTGAAAGTAAGTCGTCTTAAGATATTTATTTATTAATGACTCATGATAACAAAAATATCATGGTTATTTTATCCTCCCCATCTGGTGTTGGAAAAACAACTTTAACAAAAAAGATACAACAAAAATATCAATCGTTTAAGGTCTCTGTTTCACATACAACCAGGTCACCAAGATCAAACGAAATCAATGGAGTGGATTATTATTTTGTATCAACTCAAAAATTTAAGCAACTTATTGAAGAAAAAAGCTTCTATGAATATGCAAAAATTTTTGAAAATTATTACGGAACTTCAAAAAATGAAGTTGATAAGCTAATATCAAATAACGATATAATTTTCGATATAGATTGGCAGGGTACTAAACAATTATCAAACTTTAAAAATTTGAAATTTATTAAAATTTTTTTAATAATTGGTAAAGACGAGCTTCACGATAGATTAATAAAAAGAAATCAAAATACAAAAATTGAAATTAGTAAGAGATTTAATTCTTTCGATGATGATGTAAAACATTGGAGCGACTACGATTACGTACTAATCAATAAAAACTTAGAAAATTGCTTTAAACAAATTGAAAATATAATACAATTACATAAGAAAACTTCTACCGATTTTCATAAATTTTAACCATTTGATAGTAAAGATTAGGTTCAATTTCTGACGGTCTACAGTTTAAGTCCAAATTTGGAAAATTCCCTAATTCTTTTTTATTGAATAATTTCTTTATATTTTTATTAATCATTTTTCGTTTATTAGAAAATAAAATATTAGTTATTTTTTCAAGATTGTTTAAATCTTTTATAACATCAAATTTTTTCCTCGGTTTAAAATGAATAACCATAGAGGTCACTTTTGGTTTAGGTGAAAAGCAATTAGGACTCACTAAAAATTTATTTTTTACGACTAGTTTATAATTAGAAAAAATTGACAGCCTGCCATAATGTTTTGAGGGATATCCACATATAATTTTTTCGCCTAGTTCTTTTTGAAACATTAAAATCATATCTTCTACTTTTGTGTCAAAAAGCTTATATTTTATTATCTTAATTAATATTTGGGATGATATATTATAAGGAAGGTTTCCAAATATAATTGTTTTTGTTTTTAAAATCTTTTCTAATTTAAATTTTAGAATATCTTCATTGAAAATATTTATACTTTTTTTATTTTTTAAACTTAACTTCAAATCATTAAATAACTTAAAATCTTTCTCTATAAGTGAAAAAGTTTTTGGTTTTTGTTTTAAAATTTCACTAGTAAGTGCTCCGTAGCCAGGTCCAATTTCAATTACGTTTCGGTTTTTAACATTAGATAAACTAATAATTTTTTTAATTATATTATTATCAATCAAGAAATTTTGACCTAAGGATTTTTTAGCAAATTTCATTAACAAAATTTATTTATAAACTTTATACATTCAATTAAACTTGAAGGATTAGCTTTATTTTTATATATAATTTGTTTTGCAACCCCATGATCTGGCGATAACCTTAAATACTTAAGACCTAAAGTAATATTAATCGCATCAAATTTACATAATGTTTTAAAAGAGGGCAATATTTGATCATGATACATGCCAACTATAACGTCAAATTTTTTATATTCCTTGATAAAAACTGTATCAGCAGGCATAGGCCCAGAAACTAGTAAACCTTTTTTTCTAAGAGACTTTATTGTTGGTATAATAATTTTTTTTTCCTCTGAGCTATCTCTTAGTTCTGAATTGTGAGGATTAAGTCCTAAGATACAGATTCTTGGTTTAAATTTTAATTTGCTTTTAAACCAATTATTTAATGTTAAAATTTTTTTAATTATAATATTAGATTTAATACTTTTAGGCACTTGTTTAAGGCTAATATGAGTTGTAATTGGAACAACAGATATTTTACTACCTCTCAGGAGCATAACTTCCGAGTTATCTTTTATATTACAACGTGATGCTAAATATTCTGTTACTCCCATTTCTTTCTTATTTAAAAGAGTTTTATCTATTGGACAATTGATTAATCCTACTAAATCTTTGTTTTTAATACATAGTTGGTGCGCTAAATTAATAGATTTCAATACAAATTTTGACGAATTTTTTTTTGGTACATTAAATGGATTTTTGTAATCGATAGGTACATCAATTATTTTTAAATCGTTTTCTTTAAGGTTTTCTTTATGAGATACAACTCTTTTTAATCTTATTGAAAAATTCAATTTTCTTAATTGATCTTGGATTAAATTATAATTTGAAACAAAATATAACCTTTTTTTAATAGAGTTATTTATTTTTTTCCAGCTTTTAAAAATTATTTCAGAATTAATACTATTAGGGTCGCCCCCGATTATTAAAATTTTTTTTTTCATTGATATTGTATAGATGAATTATTTCTAATTCTTGAAAGATGACTAGTAGAATACAAATTAAAAAGTTCATTTTTTTTAGAGTTTATAATTTGATTTTTTAAGTCTTTTGTTTGCTCATCTAAAATTTCAGTAGTTTTTTTATCTTTTAATTTAATAAAAATTATAGAATTTGCTATTTGAATTGGTTGAGATACCTCATTTATTTTTAATTTGATTATTGATTTACTAATTTTTTCTGTAAAAGCATTAGAGTTAACCCAGCCTAAGTCTCCTTTATTAACCGCCGAAGTGGATTCGCTAAATTTTAGAGCCGTATCTTCAAAGCCAATTTTAGAAATTTGATCATTAATTTTGTTTATAATATTTTCTTTTTCTTCATCATTATTAAAATTTAATAATATTTCAGATATTTTATATTCTACTTTCTTTCTTTCTTTTTTCATTTTTGCTAATTCAATCTCAACTTCTTTATCATTAATTTTGACTTTTTCTTGATAAATGCTAAAAATAAGTTTTCGCCATTTCAATTCAGTCTTAAGTTTGTCTTCATATAACTCAAAATTTAAATTGTTAATTTCAAATTTTTTTTTAAATTTTTCTATATCTCCCCCAGAAATTTTGGATAATTGTTTATTAAGTTCTATTTCACTAACTGCTAAATTAAACCTATTTATTTCATTTTTTTTTAAAATTGAGTTAATTAGAGCTTTTAAAGCCACCGGCTTTGATTGATTTACAATTTCTTGATTAATTTCCTGGTTAGCTAACACTAAAGTTGTTAAGATTGTCTGCTTTAAATCATATGAGGTAATAATTTCGTTATTAACTTTGACTATTATTTTATTTTCAATACTTGAAAGGTAATCGAATTTAAAAAAAACTAGAAAAAAAAAAATTGTATAAATTAAACGATTCATTTATTTATTTATCGCTGGAGTATCAATATCTCCAAATGGAATTAAAGTAATTTTAAACATAAGTGCATTCTCCGACTCTAATTCAGAATCATTATAAAACTCTCGCCTATAAACTAGTCCAGCTCTTAAACAGTCATTATAGTACTCATAGCCTAATTCGTAAAATTCAGCTGAATTTGTAATTAAATTTCTTTTAACCTCAAAAGATAATTTAGTTTGATCACCTTTATCGTAACTTATTTTAGATTTTACAAATTCTTTATCTCCTATGTGTTTTTTCTCTTGAACATAATTCAAATCAAGTTTGATAGGATTGAAATTAAGTGAGGACACAATATTATTGTAATTAACATCCTTATAATTTTGATCTATATTAAAGTTATAATCAAAATTTATATTCTCATTAAATTTATACTTATATTCACCAACCAAATCAGATGCTTTTTCATCTAAACTAGTTTTAGATGCCATTTTTTTATTTTCTTTTTGATTAAAAATTTGTGCAACAGAGAGAGAATGGCTTTTGCTTTTATTTTTCTTTTCATAGTCAAATCCTATTGTAGCGCTTAACCCTGTTTCTAAAATTTCATTATTACTTAATCTATCTAAAGAGAAGGCATTTTGAGCATTTAATACTGGTCCATCGTTTTGTTTTCTCATATTGCCAGGGGAGAGGCGAAATAAAATTTTAGGAGATAGCAGACTCTCAGAAAATGTAGCTAGGTTTTTTTTAATTAAGTCTATTTCTGCTAGATAACCGATTGCTCCAAATAATTCATTTGTTGTATCCTCTTTAAAAGACTCAATATTTTTCGTCTCATAGTTTACGTTTTTAAATTTGCCAATTAAGCTTCCTCTAATTCCAGAATTGAATAATTGCTCATCTAACTTCCAATTAAAATCATTTATTAATAATTTAGCAGTCTTATTTGTATCATAATTGTTAACTCTTAAATTACTTTGAAGATCTAAACTTCCAAGCATATCATTTTGAAATAAACTTTTCTCAAAAAATATCTCTGGATAGATATATTCATATTTATCATTATAATTATCTTTTAAATTTTCATATACTGTTAAGTTTGTGCCTAGAAAAAAATTTTCATTTTCATGAGAAAAGTCTAAATAATTTTCAAGAACATCTTGATTATAATCAATCAAATCAGATTTTATTCTATATAATTTTAGATATTTATCCTCGGAAACAATTTGAGATTGAAATTTAAAAATGTTTTCAGAATTATTTTTACCTTTAAACGTGGATATAAAATTGGAAAAAAAATGAGATTTATCACCCTCTTTTTTAGTTGCACTATTTTTTTTGTATCCCTCGGTGTATCCCATGTCTAAAGTTAAATTTGAATTCATAAAAGCTTGACGGTATTCGCCTTTAAACAATGGATTTTCATTGAAATAAAAATTATTTGTTAAAGTAAAATCTTTATCTTTACCAATCGCAAAAAAGTAAGGTATTGATATCCCTGAACCTAAATTTTTAGTGTCTGAGTATCTGGGAATTAAAAAACCACTTCTTCTATCAACTCTTGGGTCCGGATGTGATAGTCTTGGTAAATAAAATATAGGAATATCATAAACTTTTATTAGGGCATTATTATAATAAATTGTTTTCTTTTTACTATCATGGAGCATTTTGGATGCTTGGATTGTCCAAGGAGGACACTTTTCATTTGACCTGTAGTTGCAGAGCGTAAAAATACTCTTTCCAAATGTTTTGATTTCTTCATTAATTTGAGCTGTGTTAGCTAGAATCCTAGGTTGATTATCTTTATTTACTTTAAAATTTTCTGAATTTAAATTAACTTTTATATCTGTACCTAAAATCTCTTTTTTATTTGTATCGATATAAATCTGTGAAAATTCATAGGAATTATTTAAATTATCTTCTACATTAATGAAGCCGATAGATTTAAAAATGTTATCATTTATTAAATACTCAAAGTTCTCCATATAAATTTTGTTTTTATCTATATCTTCTACAACTGTCTTTTCTTTGGAATTAATAAATTTTAATTTGTTATCAAAAGTTATATCTCTGCCTATAATTAAATAATTTTCTGATGTAGTAATTGTAGTTGGACCTTTAGTTTTTAGAATCTTAGTTGCCTCATTGTATTCTGCATATTCAGCTTTTATAATATTGTTTTTTTTATCTTTTGCTTGAACATTTGTCTTTAATTCAATAAAACCAAGTTCTTTATTGTACTTAGCATATTCACTATTAATTGTGTTGCCATCTTCTGTTTTAACTAATACCTCTCCCTTAAAAACTGAAACTTTATTATCTTTCTCAATTGATATGTTTTTAGATTGTATTTTCAAATTTTCTGCATAAAGATTGCTAGAAAAAAAAAAGAAAAAAATTAAAAAAAAAAATCTATTTCTCATTGATTTGTAATACTCCTACAGCCATAATTAAGCTTAAAACAATAATTGGCGCCCATACAGATAAAATTAAAGGTATGCGTTCAGTTTGACCTAAAGCAATAGAAAGATCCTTAAAATAAAATGTTGCTGCTGTAGAGATTAGACCAAAACTTATAATCTTCAGATTATTAGATCTTTCTAAGCTATTCATTGTGAATATAGAAGCAATTCCCGTCATAACCATCAAAAAGAAGGGAAGAATTAACATTGTATGGAAACTTTTATTTAAGAACTTTTCACTATAACCATTATCAACTAATTTTTGAAAATTAAAAATTAAATCTATAAATGATAAAGTATCAAAATTTTTAAAAAGATTATTAATTTTATGAAGATTGTAATTAGACTTAATATTTAGATTATCAATAGATGAGCTTTTAAAAATTCCGTTTTCAGGGGAGTAAATTTCAACGTCTTTTAGCAGCCATTCACTGTTTTCGATGTCAGCGGTCTTTGCTAAAATTTTTTCAAGTAAATTTGAATTTTTGTCATAGTGTAAAATAGTTACATCAATTAAATTTTTTCCATCAATTTTTGAACCTGAAATTATTCTTTGTTTATTATCGAAATTTTCTTTGATCCAAAGGCCTGAAGAATTAAAGGTAATTAAATGATCTATATCTTTTGAATATTTAGATTTTGTTTTTTCGTAATATTTTGACAAAGATGATGTAATAGGATTAACAAAAAATAATATAAACCACCCAAGCAGGAAAGCAGTTATTGCAAGAACAAAAAACATTTTAAAGCTTGAATAACCAAAAACTTTTAGAGTTAAAAAATCTTTATTATCTTTTATTTTTAAAATAAACCAGATACTTGAGATAAAAATAATAAAAGGAAGAATATTTATTATCATACTTGGTATAAAAATACTTGTCATTATAAAAGGTGTTGCAAAAGAAACATTGAGATTTTTAAAAAATTCTACTTCCTCAAATAAATTTAATATCATTCCAAATGAATAAAATATTAATGTAACAATAAAAAAATTTTTTAAAAAATTCTTTAAAATGTAGTTTAGTAAAATATTATTCATTATGATTTAAATTCTTTTAAAAAAGTACGATGTAAAAAAAAATATAAAAATATAATTAAGAAAAATGGCAAGAATAAAAATATAGTTTGTGTTAAGTTACTTAACCCAGTATATTTTATTGACAATTCAATTAATACTAATAAAGAAAAACAGTAAATAAAAACTATTGATTTGTTGAAATATTTTTTTTTAGATTTAATAATCAATAAAGAGCTAAGTAAGGCAATTACAGGGATATAGAATGGAAGAGATAAGCGCCTATTAAGATTTGGTATAATTTCTTTTTTTGAATCATCATTACAAAATTTTTTATTAATTTTATTCGTAGCAATACATTTGATTAAAATATTTGTTGAGGTTTCTTGTATCTTAGGTTGTTTAATCTGAGTTGTATTAAGATCTGCAAAATTTAAAGTCAAGCTATCAAATTTTATAATTTCATTTTTTTTACTTTCCTTATTAAAAGTTATTATTTGTCCATTTAATAAAAAAAGCTCCTTTTTTTTTACTAATCCACTTTTTGCTATTATATTTGTAGTTTTATTGTTTGAAGAATTAGATGTTATATTTTTTAAATAATTCCCATTGTCTTGTAAAAAAATATTTTGCACCTTATTTTCAATTTTTTTTTCAACAAAAAAAATTAAATTTTTAAAAGAATCGTTAAATTCGTTAGTTCTTAAAGTTGGTAGAATAGAATTCAATTCATCTTTAGCTAAGACCTGTCTTGATTTATTCATCATCGTCGGAGTTAAAAAAATTGAAAAAATCAAATAAAAGATTAATACAATTAACGAGGAAACAAAAAATAAATTTACTAACTTTATTTTTTTAACACCAGATGTCCATAAAATTAAAAATTCACTGTTCTCTAAATGTTTATATATAAATAAAAATATTGCTATTAGAAAAGACAAAGGGATAAATTTTGGAGCCAAACCGAATAAGTTTAAAAAGGAGTAAGTAAAGTACACGCTTGTTGGGTACCCGTTCTCAACTATTAAATCTAAAAAATTTACTGCTCTGATAGTTAAAGCAATCAGAGATAATCCAAAAAGAATCAATAGAAATGTCTTAAAAATTTCAACAAGATAGTTATAGAAAATTTTATTTTGATGCATTTGAATATTTTGTATATAGTTAATTCATCCGAATAATAAATTCAACTAAAGAGTGAATAATGACAAGATTGACGTTGAAATTTGATATTTTTGTACATATATACCAATCAACTCATGTAAAAATGAATTAAATTTTATGTCTATAAAAATTAGCTACTCAAATAAATCTTCAAATAACCTCATATCAAATTTAGTTTTATTTGTAGATGAAAAATTTAATATAAATAATATTAAGAAATATATATCTAAAGTCGAATTTGAATATATTGACGATCTACTTAAAACAAGTGACACCAAAAAAAATATACTAGTTTTTGAATTAAGCTCAAAAAAAAAAATCGTTTTAATTGCAATTAAAAAAGATATCAAAAGTTTTGATATTGAAAATTTAGGTGCTGAATTCCATGGACGAATAAACTATGGAAAAAAAAACCATTATTTCATAATTTCAGATAGCGTGGTTGGTAAACACGAAAATTTCATTGCACATTTTCTGCATGGCTTTAAATTAAAGTCTTACGAGTTTATTAAATATAAAACAAAAAAAGAAACACGAGTAATTTCAATTGAAATTATTGGAAATAAAAATCAACCGTCATTAAAAAATAAACTTAAATTTAAAGCTTTAGAAGATGGTTCTTTTTATGCAAGGGATTTAGTTTCAGAACCTGGTAATATTTTACATCCCGATGAGTACGTGAAAAGGCTTAATCTATTGAGAAAAGATGGTTTGAAAATTACAATTTATGACAAGAAAAAATTAAAAAAACTTGGCATGAACGCTTTACTTGGTGTTGGTATGGGGAGTATCAGAGGATCATATCTCGTAACAATGGAGTGGAATGGTGCAAATAAAAACTCACAACCTTTAGCATTTGTAGGCAAAGGGGTAACTTTTGATACAGGTGGTTATTCACTAAAACCAGCAAGATTTATGGAAGACATGACTTATGATATGGCAGGTTCAGCTGCTGTGGTTGGTTTAATGAAAAACTTGGCATTAAGAAAAGCAAAAATAAATGCAGTAGGTGTTGTGGGCCTTGTTGAAAATATGGTAAGCGGAGTAGCCCAACGTCCAGGAGATATTGTTAAATCTTATAGCGGTAAAACAATCGAGGTATTAAATACTGATGCTGAAGGGCGCCTAGTTTTAGCTGACGCATTAACTTTTACAGAAAAAAAATTTAGACCAAAGATTATTGTTGATCTAGCAACCTTGACAGGAGCTATAATTGTTTGTTTAGGATCTGAGTATGCAGGATTATTTTCTAATAATGATAAGTTATCTAATCAATTATTAAGAGCTGGAGAAAAAGTAGAAGAAAAATTATGGAGAATGCCCCTTCATAAAAATTACGATAAATTAATGAATTCCAAAAACGCTGATATGCAAAATATAAATTATGTTGGTGGCGCTGGATCAACAACTGCCGCTCAATTTTTACAAAGATTTATTTTAAACAAAACACCCTGGGCTCATCTAGATATAGCCGGCATGGCTTTTTCTAAATATGGAGGGGCATTAAACTCAAGAGGTGCAACTGGGTTTGGAGTAAGATTATTAAATCAATTAATAGAGGAGAATTACGAGTAATATGGAACAAACACTATCAATAATTAAGCCAGATGCTGTTGAAAGAAATTTGGTTGAAAATATAAAGAATATTTTTATTAAGAATAATTTAAATATAAAAGAAAGTAAAAAAATACATATTTCAAAAGAGGAAGCTTCTGAATTTTATAAGGTTCATCAATCCAAATCTTTTTATAATGATCTATGTGCTTACTTATCGTCTGGGCCAATTGTAGTAATGATTTTAGAGGGTGAAAATGCAATAGCAGCAAACAGAAAGCTTATGGGCGCCACAAATCCTAAAGATGCTGAAGAAAATACAATAAGAAAATTATATGGAATTTCTATCGATAAAAATTCAGTGCACGGATCCGACTCAATAGATAATGCCAAAAAAGAAATAGAATTTTTTTTTAAAGATTAATTATTTCTAAAAATCTTAACAATTGCCTCTGGAAAAGCTCTGTATTCTAATTTTTGAGTTTTGATTTTTAAAATTTTTTCATCATCTTTTTTTTCTATAGGAAAAGCTTTTTGTAAGATTTTGTTTCCACCATCTAATTTTTCATTTACATAATGAACGGTGCAGCCTGCCTTTTTTTCTTTGACCTTTAACATTCTATTAAAAGTATCTAGCCCTTTAAATTTTGGCAGAAGGGAAGGGTGAATATTTATTATTTTTCCTCGATATTTTTTAATAAATTTATTTGAAATTATTTTCATATAACCAGCAAGACATACAAAAGAAATTTTATATTTTTTAAGGTAAAGAAAAATTTTATTTTCATAATTATTAGTTTTTGTGTTTATAAAAATATATGGAATTTTAAATTTTTTTGCATAATTTATTCCATAAGCTTTTTTATTGTTACTGATAACGAGGCTAATTCTAATGGGAAAAACATTGTCTCTAGAATAAGTTATCAGGTTTTTAAGATTTGATCCTTTTCCAGAAATAAAAATGCAGGTATTTTTTTTTACCATCTTAAAGACTTAGATAAATTAACTTTATTTTTATCATTAGATATGTATCCAATTTCATATGGCGTGTATCCTCGAGTAAACATTCTTTTTATTTTTGAAATATTTTTACTGTCTACTATTAAACAAAAACCAACTCCACAGTTAAAAGTTCTCAACATTTCTTGATCTGATATATTTTTTCTTTTAATCCATTTAAAAATTTTAAGAATCTTTATTTTTGAGAGATTAATATTTAAAGATAAATTTTTTGGTATCGATCTAAGCAAATTCTCAACTAAACCTCCACCAGTTATATGAGCGGCTGCTTTAATTAAATTTTTATCAGCGAGTTTTAAAATCTCACTCGCATAGATTTTAGTTGGTCTTAAAATTTCATTTTTTAAATTATTTGGAATTTTATTTTTTTTTAATATAGCTCTAACAAGCGAATAGCCATTAGAGTGTATTCCATTGGATGGAATAGCCAAAACCACATCATTTTTTTTCACATTGGATTTATCTAGAATTTTTTTTTTAGAGACAATTCCAACACTAAAACCAGCTAGGTCAAATTTATTTGTAGAATAAATTCCAGGCATCTCCGCAGTTTCCCCTCCAATTAATTTACAATCAGATATTTTACAGCCTTTAAAGATGCCTTGTAAAATTTTTTTAGTTTTAGATAATTCTAATTTTCCAACAGCTATATAGTCCAAAAAAAATAGTGGCTTAGCTCCTTGAACTATCAAATCATTCACACACATAGCTACTAAATCAATTCCAATAGTATCAAATTTTTTAAATTTATTTGCTAAATCAATCTTTGTTCCTACTCCATCTGTGCAAGAAACTAACACCGGGTCTTTAATCTTAAGATTACAAATGTCAAATAAAGATCCAAATCCTCCAATTACATCTTGTTTTGTAGAGCCTTTCGTTTTTTTGACACCTTTTTTTGATAAACTGGTAATATGTTTTACTAATTTATTAGCGAGCGAAATGTTGACACCGCTTTTTTTATAACTATTTACATTATTTTTCATTTATAAATTGATAATTAACTTTTATGAAATTATTTAAAAAAATATTTTTTATTTTAATTGTTTTTTTTAAAACTGAAACTCTTTTTTCTGAAAATGATTTATTCAATGTTAATAATATTCAATTAGAAAAAAAAGATAAAGTCTCGCAAAAATCACTATCTGATCAAGCAATCAGCAAGGGGTTTAACCAGTTAATGGATAAAATCTTATTAAAAAACGATATGGTAAAGATCTCGACCTTAAATCTTCCAACAATTAAAAAATTAGTAGCTTATTATCAAATTACTAATATTGACGATAAAGAAAAAACTGATGAATTGGTCAATTTTAGTGTTACGTTCGACAAAGAAAAAATTCATGACTTGTTTTACAAAAAAGGAATCTCATACTCAGAAATTTCAGACAAAGAGCTGTATACTTTACCTATATTAATTAAAGATAGTGAAATTTTTATTTTTAATAATAATTTTTACTATGAAAAATGGAATGATTTTTATGAAAATGATTTAATCGAGTTTGTTCTTCCTTTAGAAAATATCGAAATAATTCAAAAAATAAATAATTTTAGAGATAATTTGATAAATTTAGATTTAGAAAATCTATTTAAAGAGTACCAAAATAAGAATTTAACATTAATTTTTATTGAAAAAAATAAACATGGAAATGAAAAAATATATATTAAATCATTAATTCAAGGAAAAAAAATATCAAAAAATCTTAACTTTAAATATCAAAATTTAAGCAAAAACGAAATCGACAAAATGATAATTATTAATTTAAAAAAAGAATTAATTGATCTTGTTAAATCAAAAAATTTAATTGATATCAGAACGCCTTCTTTCTTAAACGTAAAATTTGACATTAATAAAAAAAATAACTTGGTTGATTTAAATTCAAAGATAAAAAATATTGATTTAATAGAAAATGTTTTTGTCCAAAAATTTAATAAAGATTTTATGAATATAAGAATTAAATATTTAGGAAAATTAGATAAGGTTATTAATCAGTTGAAAAAAGAAAAAATAAATTTAAAGTTAGTGAATGATCAATGGATAATACGAATACAATAATATGGATCAATTAACTTTTAAGTTCCCCTTTTCAAAAAAATATTACGAGCAAGACTTTTTTGTATCAAGCAATAATTTTTCTGCATATAAATTAGTTGAAGGCTGGCCCATATGGCCAGGTAAATGGTTAAATATTTTTGGTGACTCAGGATCAGGAAAAACACATCTAGCAAAAATTTTAGAAAAAAAGATTAAAAAGATTAAACTAATTGATGCAAAAAATATAAACAATCAAATAATTCAAGATCTAAATAATTTAGAATGTTTAATTATTGATGGATATGACAATAATATTGAAGAGAAATTATTTTACTCAATTTTAAATCAGTCAAAGCAATTAGAAAACTTTGTGCTAATTAACTCTATTTCACCCTTAAAAAAATTTGATTTTGATTTAAATGACTTAAAGTCGAGATTAAACAGTTTTGTGTTTATAGGAATTGAGTTGCCTACAGATGATTTATTAAAAGTAATTATATCTAAGACATTGTCAGATAAACAAATTAGCATTAATCCTAAAATATCAGACTTCATAATTAATAATGTAGAAAGATCTTATGAAAAAATGTTTAAATTTCTAAAAGATGTTGACGAATTGTCTTTATCCACTGGTAAATCAATAAATATTAATTTAATAAAAAAAGTATTAAACAAATGAATAAATATAGAACTCATAATTGCTCAGAACTTAGCGAAAAGGAAATAGATAAACCAGTATACTTATCTGGTTGGTTACACAGAAAAAGAGATCATGGAAATTTACTTTTTATAGATTTAAGAGATCACTATGGAATAACTCAATGTGTAATTGAAAATAAAAATAAATTTTTTCCATTACTAGAAAAATTGAAACCCGAGTCAGTTTTAAAAATTAGTGGTAAGGTAGTTAAAAGGTCAAGTGAAACTGAAAATTTAGATTTAACTACAGGGAGAATTGAAATAGCAATTCAAGAAGTAGAAGTTTTATCAAGTGCAAAAGATTTACCAATGCCGGTTTTTGGTGAACAAGATTATCCAGAAGATATAAGATTAAAATATAGATTTTTAGATCTTAGAAGAGATGAAATGCACAAAAATATTATATTAAGATCTAAAGTGATTTCTTTCATAAGAGGTGAAATGTTAAAATTAGGTTTCTTAGAGTATCAAACTCCAATTTTGACATCATCGAGCCCAGAGGGAGCGAGAGATTTCTTAGTTCCTAGCAGGTTAAATCCGGGAAAATTTTATGCATTACCGCAAGCACCACAGCAATTTAAACAGTTAATTATGGTTTCTGGATTTGATAAATATTTCCAAATTGCACCATGTTTTAGGGACGAAGATGCTAGGGCAGATAGAAGCCCAGGAGAATTTTATCAGTTAGATTTAGAAATGTCCTTTGTTGAACAAGAGGATATTTTTAATGTAGTTGAAAAATTAATGGTAAATGTTTTCAAAAATTTTTCCTCAAAAAAAATTTTAAACGAAAAATTTCCTAGAATCTCTTTTCGTGAAACTATGAAAAAATATGGTACAGATAAACCAGATTTGAGAAATCCGTTAATCATTCAAGATTTGACTGAAATATTTAAAAGAGAAGATGTAAAATTTGAAATATTTAAAAAATTGGTTAAATCAGGAGCCGTCGTCAGAGCAATAATCACAGAAAATACGAAAAATAAACCAAGAAGTTTTTTTGATAATATTGACAAATGGGCAAAAGAACAAGGAGCATCTGGTTTAGCATATTTTACTTTAGAACAAGATAAAGAAATTAAAGGTAAAGGGCCTGTAGGAAAATTTTTTAGCGAGGAGTCACTTAAAGATATAATGAAAATATATAACGCTAAAATTGGAGATAGCATTTTTCTTGCGTGTGGAAAAGAAAAAGAAGTTGAAAAAATACTTTCTTTAGCTAGAGATAAAATCGCTCATGATTTAAATATTATTGATAAAGATAAATTTGCGTTTTGTTGGATCGTGGATTATCCGATGTATGAATTTGATGAAAAAACAAAAAAAATTATATTTAGTCATAATCCGTTTTCAATGCCACAGGGAAAAATAAATGAAATTAATTTTGATAAACCTTTAGATATTAAAGCTTATCAATATGATATTGTTTGTAATGGTATAGAGCTGTCTTCAGGGGCAATAAGGAACCATATCCCAGATCTTATGTATAAATTATTTTCTATAGCCGGTTATACAGAAAAGCAAGTAAATGATAAATTTAGCGGTATGATAAATGCTTTTAGTTTTGGCGCTCCTCCTCATGGAGGTATCGCCCCAGGAATTGATAGAATAGTTATGCTTTTAGCTGAAAAGGAAAATATTAGGGAGGTAACTCTTTTCCCAATGAACCAAAATGCTCAAGATTTAATGATGCAGGCACCTTCAGACGTTGATGAAAGACAGTTAAAAGAACTTAATATTAAAAAAAATTAGTTTTTAGTCTTTAGATTAATTCTAACGTCAGAAAGATCTACTAACTTTTCTTCGTAGTTGCTTCTGACAAAACCTTTTGATGTAATATTTTTTACTATTTTTAGAAATTTATCATTATCATTATGTGTATCCAGACTTTTTGTACTAGCGATAGATGGGGTATGAGCTAATTCCTCTTTTCCTAAGTAGGAGATTGCAAGTTCTCGAAAAACGTAATCAAGTATTGAAGATGCGCTTAATATTCTATCGTTACCTACCACATTTCCAGATGGTTCGAATTTAGTGTCTATGAATGCATCTACATATTCTTCAAGAGGAACTCCGTATTGCAAACCAAGAGAAATAGCTATCGCAAAGTTATTCATCATCGCTTTTACAAGTTCACCTTCTTTATTTGTGTCTATAAATATCTCTCCGATTTTTCCATCATCATATTCCCCTGTATGAAGATAAACTTTGTGATCACCTATTTGAGCTTTCTGAATATATCCTTTTCTCCTATCTGGCATCTTAAATCTGTGATTACTTTTTATTTTTAGATTGGTAGGGTTATCTTTTTTGGGGTTTTTTGACTGTTTTATTTGATTTGGAATATTATCAGATAAGTTATTGTCTATTTTTTGATTATTTTGTTTTTCTTCTTTTTTAACACCTAATTTTTTTGTTTTTCGATTGTTTAGTTTAACGTCTATTACTTCTACGTCTCCATCAGTTCTTTGATCAATTTTAGATAATTCTGCGTCATCCAAGTTATTTAAAGTATGCACAGTTTTAAATGTGCAAGTGTAGTAAGTTTCAACGACGTATTTTTTCATAAAATTATTGGAATCTCTTTATTTAGATATATATTAATTGTATAAGGTGTCTATTACTTAATAATACAATTAAGAATTGTGTGGATTTTAAATTTTTATAAATATGAAAATAATTTTTACTTGGTGGAATAAACAAACTTTTGGGACTTTTTTAAAAACCTTATTTTTTGGAAAATATGTTGGTTCTGATGAATACGGAAATAAATATTACAAGAGCAAAAAAGATGAGCGCTGGGTTATTTACTCGAATAATATTGAAGCAACTAAAATTACTTCAAAATGGTATTTGTGGATGCATCATACTATTGACAAAATTCCTACTAATGAAAACAATGAGCATGCTTGGCAAAAAAAACATTTAGAAAATCAAACTGGCACCAATAATAGCTTTAAACCTGTAAAAATTAGAAAAAACAATATCAAGAAAAAATATGAGACTTGGAAGTAAAGTTTTTTTGTTATTACTTGCACTTACATTTTCCTCAAACATCTTGTTTTCGGAAGAAAAGATCACATCTCCTCCAGCGATTAATTTAGAAAAAATTAAACCAAGTTTTGAGGAATTAGATCGAGAAAATGATAGTATTTCTTCAAGTAAAAATTTAAAAGAAAAAAAAAATGATTTAACACTTAAATCATCCCAAGCAATTCTGATAGGCTTAGATAAAATTACTGCAAAATCATCTAAGTTGATTGTAAACCTTAACGAGAGTAAAAAATTTGGACCGTTGGAAATTAAAATTTTAAAATGCGGCAAAGTAAAAGTAAATAATCAGATTGATAGTGTTGCTTATATGCAGGTTAAAGATTTAACTAAAAACGATAATGAACAAGTATTTATTTTTAACGGCTGGACTTTTGCGTCAGATCCAAGCCTTACGCCATTTGACCATGCGATTTATGATTTACAACTTTTAAAATGTAATAAGGCTTAATAAAATTTTTCTTTACTAAGCCAGTTCGTATCAAAATCAGAGTTCTTAAATTTATCATGATTTAGAATTTTTTTGTGTAAATCTATTGTAGTAGTGATCCCTTCTAAAACAAATTCATCAAGAGATCTCAATGTTCTTTGTATTGCTTCAGTTCTATTTCTTCCTTTGCAAATAACTTTTGCGATCAAACTGTCATAGTAGGGGGTAATTTTACAACCTTGAAATATTGATCCGTCAACTCTGGTCCTAAAACCAGAGGGTTGATGACAAACACTAATTGTTCCTGGGCTCGGTTGAAAATCTAAAGCTGGATTTTCTGCATTAATTCTACATTCAATGGTATGACCTCTTGGATTTATATCACTTTGTTTAAGAGCAGTATCCCCAGTAAAAGCAATCCAAAGTTGTTCTTTAACAATATCAATACCTGTTTGAACTTCAGTGACAGGATGTTCAACTTGAACTCTTGTATTCATTTCTAAAAAGTAAAATTTTCCATTTTCATAAATAAATTCGACAGTACCAGCTCCTTCATATTTAATTTGCTCGACCATTTTTACAGTTTTTTCAAAAAGGTCTTTTCTTATTTCATCATTTAAGACTGGACTAGGAGTTTCCTCAATTAATTTTTGGTGTCTTCTTTGTACAGAGCAATCTCTTTCAGCCAAATGCACAGTTTTATTTTTACCAGACATTACTTGAACCTCAATATGTCTTGGGTTTTTAAAATATTTCTCTATATATAACTCATCATTGTTGAAAAACTTTTTTGCCTCAGATTTAGCTGTTAGAAATAAATTTTCTAATTGACTTTCTTCCTCTACAATCTTCATACCTTTTCCACCGCCACCTCCTGCCGCTTTAATCAAAACGGGATAACCAATATTCTTACAAATAGATTTTGCCTCTGCAAAAGATTTTACCCCTCCTTCTGAACCCTCAATTACTGGTAAGCCAAATTTTTTTGCAATTCTTTTTGCTTCAATTTTATCTCCCATTTTTGAAATAATCTCTGCGCTTGGACCTATAAACTTAATACCGTGCTTACTCACGATTTCTGAAAATTTTGCATTTTCAGACAAAAAACCATAACCAGGGTGAATAGCTTCTGCTCCGGTTAAATCTACTGCTGACATTATAGAGGAAATATTTAAGTAACTATTTTGTGGTTGGTGTGATCCTATGCAAACGCTTTCATCAGCTAACCTTACGTGCATTGAATCTGCATCCACGTCAGAGTGAACAGCAACTGTTTTTATTCCCCATTCTTTACAGGCTCTAATAATTCTAACAGCTATTTCACCTCTGTTAGCTATTAATACTTTTTTAAACATTAAATTTATTTAAGAAGAACTAAGGTTTGACCAAACTCTACCGGTTGTCCATCCTCAACTAAAATTTTTTTTACTTCACCATCCGAAGTTGATGGTACATGGTTCATAGTCTTCATTGCCTCAACAATCATTACAGTTTGACCTTTTTTTATTTTATCTCCAACTTCAACAAATTTTTTAGCTCCTGGTTCAGCAGCTAAATATGCTGTTCCAATAATTGGAGACTTTACTCTCACACCGTCGCTATCATCACTAGATTTTAGAACAGCCTTATTTTGAGGAACTACTGCACTAGTTTTTAATTGTTCAGCTGCTCTTGATGCTTTTGAAACTTTAATTTTTGTTTGGCCCTCTTGATATTCTAGCTCGGTCAACTCAAATTCTTTGAGATTTTCTACAAGTTCTTTTATTAATTTTTTATCAATTTTCATTTTTCTAAAAATTTATTAATAGCTTTTAAGGACATTGTATACCCATCTAATCCAAAACCGCAAATAACTCCTTTAGCAACTTTACTAATCAAAGATTTATGTCTGAATTCTTCTCTATTATAAATATTACTGATATGCAATTCAATAATTGGAATTTTTAATATTTTTAAGGCATCATGAATTGCTACTGACGTGTGAGTGTACCCCCCGGCATTGATGATTAAACCGTCTTGTTGATTTCTAGACTCTTGAATTTGAGTGACTAACTCACCCTCAATATTAGACTGCAAGAATGTTAACTTAATGTTATTTTTTCTTGCAAAATCCTTACAATTTTTCTCAATCTCTTTTAAGGTAAATTTTCCATACTGGCTTTTCTCTCTTTCTCCTAAAAGGTTGAGGTTTGGTCCATTAAGAATTATAATTTTATTCATAAGTTTCCTGGTAATAAATAACTTAATTATGGCAAAAATACAATTAAACGGAAAAAAAGTAGTAATTAAAACTAATTTATCAATATTAGATCTTTTGAAAAAATATAAATTAAATAATAAAAAGATAGCTATAGAACATAATGGAATAATAATTCAAAAAAATAATTACAATAAAAAATTTTTAAAAAACAATGATAAGGTAGAAATCGTTCATTTTATAGGTGGTGGTTAAATTGAAAAGAGATATTTTTAAAGTTGCGGGTAAATCACTTAAGTCAAGGCTTATAGTGGGCACAGGAAAATATAGAAGTTTTTCCGAAACAGCAAAAGCAGTCAAAGCCTCAGGCGCTGACATGGTTACAGTTGCGGTTAGAAGAGTAAATATTCTAGATAAAAAAAAACCTTTATTAAGTGATTATTTAAATCCTAAAAAGATAATCTTTTTACCAAATACTGCCGGATGTTTTAATTCGGAAGATGCCTTAAGAACCTTAAGATTAGCAAGGGAGATGGGAGGTTGGAAATTAGTAAAGTTAGAAGTTTTAGGAGATAAAAAAACTCTTTATCCAAATATGATTGAAACAATAAAATCGACTAAGATTCTTGTTAAAGAGGGTTTTAAAGTAATGGTTTATTGTACAGACGATCCTCTTTTAGCAAAAAAATTAGAGGATAGTGGCGCTTCAGCAATTATGCCATTAGCTTCACCAATTGGTTCTGGCCTAGGGTTACAAAATAAAGTGAACATTTCTATAATAATTAAACAATCTAAAGTGCCAGTTATTGTAGACGCTGGCATAGGAACAGCTTCGGATGCAACAATAGCTATGGAATTAGGCTGTGATGGTGTTTTGATTAACAGCGCGATAGCTAATGCTAAAAAACCTATTTTAATGGCTAAAGCTTTTAAAGATGCAGTTATTTCTGGTAGAAATGCATTTCTATCTGGCAGAATGGATAAGAATTATTTTGCAACACCAAGTTCACCAAAAAA
>Ga0213866_10000538_pt1 | contig 30107 bp, 32 predicted proteins | sample PICome_11_FD_160079 | JGI IMG/M metagenome (GOLD analysis project Ga0213866, IMG submission 160079) | Coastal seawater microbial communities near Pivers Island, North Carolina, United States - PICO284 | ecosystem: Environmental > Aquatic > Marine > Coastal | place: USA: North Carolina... | reverse complement strand
GATCACATGCGTTGGCGGCTCGAACAACCGGCCTCCGGAGGCTGGCAGGGCCTGTAACGTCCGTTAGGACCGACACAACCCGATAATTCACCGATGAACCTGTTGCCTTCGGGTTGGCTGACCCCCGAACCGGCGATAAACTTGATCGCACGACAAGACTGGCCGATGATCCCTGAGAGCCCTCAGGCGGCTCAACACCGGCTTCAATCACCACGACCGACATCAAGGACACCCTGATGAAACGCACCCTTGGCCTCCTCGTACTTTCCATGATCCTGGTCAACAGCGCGACCGGATGCTCCAGCTACTCTGAAGACCGCGACGTCTTCAAGTCCACCTACATGTCGCCTAAGTCGGTTTATGTGGCTTTCAAGCCTTCCAACGAAACAACTTGGTCCTACGACATCCCGCCCCAGCACATCCTGGTGGTTGATCGCGATGCCGATGACAGCCACGTCTCCTGGATCAGTCAGCCGAAGGGCTACCCGACCTCGCTGAAGTGGGAGCTGTACCCCATCACCGCCAAGGAGTCCTTCTGGGCGAACGGCCACTACCTCAGCTCGCCGATCGAGTCCGGCGTGATCGAGCTCAACGGCACGCCGATGATCATCGGCTCCACCGTTGGTGCCCCCATCGACCCCGCCTCGATCCCTGAAGAGCGGTCGATCGAAGACATCGAACAAGACCTGCCCGAGCCCGACGCACTTCCCGAGCCCGACGCGGCTGAGGAAGCCGCGGAAGAAGCCGCCGAGTAAGCTGGTTTAAAACGAACTGCAAGAAAAGCACCGCCTGAAAGGGTGGTGCTTTTTTCGTGTCAATGCATCGCGTTGGTTACTTCAGCTCGACCGACCAGTACGCGCTATCGAGGAACGCCTTCCAGCTCTCGTATTTGCCGCTACCCAGCCGCAGGTGCAGCACCGGGTTCGTCTTGGGCTTGGTCGGCTTAGTCACCAGCGGCATCGAGGCCTGGCGCGGGGTCCGGCCGCCCTTGCGCGTGTTGCAACGCACGCAGCAGCAGACCAGGTTCTCCCAACTCGCGCCGCCGCCTTGGCTGCGCGGAATCACGTGGTCCAGCGACAACTCGGCCGTCGAGAAGCGCGAACCGCAGTACTGGCACCGGTTGTGGTCCCGCGCGAAGATGTTTCTTCGATTGAGCTTCACCTCGTTGCGCGGCAGCTTGTCGTAGCCAAACAAACGGATCACCTTCGGCACCGCGATGCTCATCCGGACGGTGCGGACCCACTCATACGGGTCCGGGCCGCCCGGTTGCGGAAAAAGACGGCGATACTCCTCCGAGAGGTCGGCCCAGTCCCCGAAACCGTAGCCGGTGTAGGACCCATCATCGACGCGGATGACCTCCGCCAGATCCTTGCACAGCAGCGCAAACGCCCGCCGGGCATCAACGACACGGACCGCCATCCACATTTTGTTGAGGACCAGAACATGCGAGTTCAGAGCAGTAGCCGCGGCGTCCATGAGCAGTCAGGGGTTGCAGGCCAAGAATCTGATAGAGAAGTCTATCGGTCAGAACAACGCAAAGCAAAGTCAAACCTTGGTTAGGCCACCCCGCGGGTGTGAATGTAGTCAGGCTTTGGAGATTGTGCCCTGGCAGGGCTGTGGGCTTGACGCGGCTGGCTCGGCGTGTTCAAATGCTCCGCTCGCCCCACCTTCGGGGCGGCAATAATTCCACCGGGCGGTTGCCAGAGCGGCCAAATGGAGCGGGCTGTAAACCCGCTGGCTTACGCCTACGTAGGTTCGAATCCTACACCGCCCACTTCATACAGACCCCGTCATCACGACGGGGTTTGTCGTTTAACGGTCGCGCTTGCGCGACTACAACAAATTTCAGATCGCTTCCGATGTTGCCGCCGTGTGGCGTGAACGACTGTTTATTGGTTGTAGTAGTCGCGTCAACGCGACCACTAAACAGTGATGAATGCATAACAAGAAACCGCCGGGTGGCGCGCCGGCGGTTCGTGGTTGGCATCAGTGATGCCAGTGAATCCTAAGTTGATGACATTAGTGTAACGGATGACCGGCCAACAATTCAAAGGCCTCTTGATATTTTTTTGTCGTGTTCGTCAACACCTCATCCGGAAGAACTGGGCCGGGGGCTTGTTTGTCCCATTGACCATCGCTTACAAGCGTCTCTAAATAGTTGCGCACGTATTGTTTGTCGTAGCTGTCTTGATCGCGCCCCGCTTCGTAGTTCGCCGCAGACCAGTAACGCGAACTATCCGGCGTCAACACCTCATCAATCAAGATCGGCGTCGCGTCTTTTGCGTCCAACGGCACACCGAACTCAAACTTCGTATCCGCCAGGATGATCCCGCGCTCGGCTGCGTAGTCGTGCGCCATGCCGTAGATATCCAGTGTCAGATCGCGCAGCGTCTCCATCGTCAGCGTGCCCACCAACTCGCACGCCCGCTCAAACGAGATATTCTCGTCGTGCTCGCCCTGTTCAGCCTTCGTCGCCGGCGTAAAAATCGGCTCGGGCAGCTTCGCGCACTGCGTCAATCCCGCAGGTAATTCAACGCCACAAACCTGCTGGTTTTGCTGGTATTCCTTCCACCCCGAACCGGCCAGGTACCCGCGGGCGACGCACTCGATCGGCACCACCTTCGTCCGCCGGCCGATCATCACTCGGCCCTGAAGCATCGCAATGTCTTCATCATTGAGCCCCGCGATGTCCGCCGGGTTGGTCGAGAGCACGTGCGTCTGCAGCTTGTAGCCGAGCTTGTCGGTGATCTCATCAAACCAGAACGACGACATCTGCGTGAGCAGCGCCCCCTTGCCCGCCGGTCCATTGGGCATGACCACATCAAACGCACTGAGCCGGTCCGTTGCGACGAGCAGCAGCGCCTCGGTGCCGTCGTTGAGCGTGCAGTCGTAGACATCGCGCACCTTGCCCTCGCGCTTGTTGGGCAGCGGCAGGTCGGTATTCATCAGGGCTGTGGTAAAGCTCATGGTCGTATTGAACCACGAAGGATCAGTCAAGACAACACGACAACCCGTTAGCGCCCGCCCGCAAGGGCGGGGTTTGAGCGCGTACACGATCGTGAACCCTGCCCTATCGGGCGGTCGCTAACGAAGATGCTCAGAACTTCCGCAGGAAGCGCACATCGTTCTCGAACAGCCATCGGATGTCTTTGATCGCGTGCTTGCGCATCGCCAGGCGTTCGATGCCTAGGCCAAACGCAAAGCCAGTCCACTCTTCGGGGTCGTAGCCGACCTGCTCGAATACGGCTGGGTCGACCATACCGCAGCCGCCGATCTCCATCCACTCCGGGCCCTTGCCCAAGTCCATCTTCACATACAGCTCGGCACTGGGCTCGGTGAACGGGAAGTAGCTGGGCACCAGGTCGATCTCGGCATCGGCGCCGAACATCGCGCGGGCGAACTGGTAGAGCGTCGTCTTCAGGTCGACCATGCTCACCTTCTTGTCGACGTACAGCCCCTCGACCTGGTGGAACATCGAGTAGTGCGTCGCGTCGTGCTCATCCGGTCGATACACCCGGCCCGTGCTGATAATGCGGATCGGCGGCTCGGGCGTCTGCTCCATCACGCGGATCTGCACCGTCGAGGTCTGCGAGCGCAACAGCGTTGGCGACGGGCCGAACGGATCACTGAGGTAAAAATTGTCCAACGGGTCGCGCGCTGGGTGCGTCTCCGGGATGTTCAGCGCGATGAAGTTGTGGCGGTCATCCTCGACCTCCGGCCCTTCGTGGTGGTCAAAGCCCATCCGCGCGAAGACCTCGATCAACTCATCGATGGTCTGGCTGATGATGTGCCGTCGGCCGAGCACGGGGGCAAGGGCGGGCTCGGTGATATCGAGTTGTGGACCGGAAGGTGCGGCGGAGCCGGCACCGCTAAACGATAGTTTCTTGGCCTCGAAGGCTTCCTGGACGGCCTTCTGCGCGGCGTTAGCGTTCTGGCCGAAGTCGCGCTTCTGCTCTTTGGGCACGTCCTTGATCCAGGCCATCATTCCCTTGACCGCGCCCTTGGAGCCCAGGTATTTGATCCGGACCTGCTCGAGCGCATCGGCGTCCGCAACCGCGGCAATGGCGGCCAGCGCTTCGTCTTTCAATTGGTCGATCTTTTCCAGCATGGGAGCGGACAGGATAACCGATCACCAACAACCGAACCTACATCACCCGGTACCCGATGTCCCGGCGGAAGAACGCGCCTTCGAACTCGATTTTTTCGCACGCAGCGTTGGCTTTTTCCTGGGCGTCCTTGAGCGTCTTGCCGAAGGCGCAGACGTTCAGGACTCGGCCGCCGTTGGTCACGAGCGTGCCGTCCTTGTCGAGCTTGGTGCCCGCATGGAAGACCTTTACCTCGCCGTGGCTGCCGGCCTCGGCCTCCTTGATGCCCTTGATTTCTTTGCCCTTCTCATACGCATCCGGATAGCCGCCCGAGCACATGACCACGCAGATACAGGTGCGCTTGTCGAAGCTCAGGTCGACCTGATCGAGCGTGCCCTCACAGCAGGCGACGAAGATGTCGTAGAGGTCACCCTTTAAACGCATCATCAGCGGCTGGGTCTCCGGGTCGCCGAAGCGTGTGTTGTACTCGAGCACCTTGATGCCGCCGGCGGTGAGCATGAGCCCGGCATACAACACGCCCTTGAAGTCGATGTCATCACGACGCATCGCGTCGACGGTGGGGACCAGCACCTCGCGCTGGATTTCTTCCATGAGTTCTTCATTGACCAGTGGGGTCGGGGTGTAGACGCCCATGCCGCCGGTGTTGTTGCCGGTGTCGCCTTCGCCGACTTGCTTGTGGTCTTGCGACGGGTCGAGGACGAAGATGTTTCGGCCGTCGACGATCGCGAGGATCGAGACCTCCTGGCCGATGAGCCGTTCCTCGACGACGACCTTGTCACCTGCTTCGCCGAACGCGCGGTCGTCCATGATGAGCTTGAGCGCGGCCAGCGCCTCCTCGGTGGTCGAAGTGACGATCGCGCCCTTGCCCTTGGCGAGCCCGGCGGCCTTGACGACAACGGGTGTCTCGCGGGCCTCGACGTAGGCGCAGGCCTGCTCGTAGTTCTCGAACGTCTTGCTGTCGGCCGTCGGCACCGAGCAGGCTCGCATCACTTCCTTGGCGTAGGCCTTGTCGGCTTCGAGGCGAGCGCCGGCCTGGACGGGCCCGAACACGTGACGCCCCGGCGCGGCCAGGCGATCGGCCAAGCCGCCAGCCAGCGGGTCCTCCGGGCCGATGACGACCATGGAGACGTCGTTGTGCCGGCAGAAGTAGTCGATCTCGTCGACGAGCTTGGTGGTCACTTCGCTGGGATCGATGGGCAGGTTCTCGCCGATCGACGCGGTGCCGCCGTTGCCGGGCGCGAAGAAGAGCTTGCCGACCTTGGGGGATTGCTTGAGTTTCCAGCCCAGGGCGTGCTCGCGGCCGCCGGAGCCGAGGATCAGGACGTTATTGGTTTCAGTCGCCATAAGCGGCAAAGGGTAGCAAAGCCGGGGCTACAATGGGGCGATGGTCTTGAACAAGCCCGGGACAGGCAAAAAAGTCGTCCTCGCCATGTCAGGCGGGGTCGACTCCTCGGCAGCCGCGGCGCTGCTGAAGGAAGACGGCTACGAGGTCGTCGGCTGCTTCATGCGCCTGGGCAGCGAGGACCCAGACGAGATCGCCGACGGCTACGACAACCTCCACGCCCAGACCTGTGACCCGACGAAACCGCCCGCGACAAAGAAGCACAAGCAGGGCTGCTGCAGCGTCAACGACGCCGCCGACGCCCGCCTGGTCGCCGCCGTCCTTGATATCCCGTTCTACGTGGTCAACTTCCGCAAGGACTTCGGGCGGATCATGGACTACTTCGTCGCGGAGTACAACGCCGGGCGGACCCCCAACCCCTGCGTCCGCTGCAACGACTGGCTGAAGTTCGGCAAGCTCCACGCCTACGCCCAGTCCATCGACGCGGACTACGTCGCTACCGGCCACTACGCCCAGACCGACCTCACCGATCCCAACCACCCGAAGTTGCTGCGCGGCATCGACACGTCCAAAGACCAGTCTTACGTGCTCTTCGGCTCCCCACGCGAGCAGCTCGCCCACATGCTCCTGCCGATCGGTCACCTGCAAAAATCCGAGACGCGCCAGATCGCCCAAGCCCACGACCTGCCGGTCTTCAACAAGCCTGACAGCCAGGAGATCTGCTTCGTTCCTGACAACGATTACGCCAAGCTCGTTGAGCGACGCACCGAAGGCGGCTTCTCCCCCGGAAGTATTCTTGATGCGGATGGCAATGAAGTGGGACAGCATGATGGCCATCAGCACTTCACGCTCGGCCAACGCCGAGGCGTCGGCGTCGCACTGGGCTACCCCATCTACGTCGTCGACAAAGACCCCCAAGGCAACACCATCACCGTCGGGCAGAAAGAAGACCTGATGTCATCCGGCCTGACCGCTGGGCAGACCAACTGGCTCGTCGACCCGCCGCTGGACTGGATCGACTGCCAGGCCAAGGTCCGCTACAACTCCGAGCCCGTCCCCGCGCGTGTACGCACGTTTACGGATGAAAACGGCTCTGACGCCCTGGAAGTACGATTTAATGAGCCCGTCGAGGCCGTCACGCCAGGCCAGGCGGTGGTCTGCTATGGAAAAATCGGGGGCCCACTGGAACAAACCGTCCTCGGCGGCGGTTGGATCGATGAGGCCACCCGCGCCTAGACTATACTATTGATAATGGTGTCTCATGTGAGGCGCCGGTATTCCCCCACGCAATCATGGAGACGACCGATGAAACTGCTCGCTACTTCTGCCCTGGCCCTGTGTTTGATGGTGATCATCGGCTGCGCCGAGGCCAACGCCCCTGCCCCCGACACGACGATTACCGACGCGACGAACAAAGTCGAAGCCAACATCTCCGGCATGGACTGTTCCGGCTGCTCGGGTGCTGTCGTCGCAGCGGTCGAGAATATTGAGGGCGTCTCCGCCGCTCATGCCGACGTGAAAACCGGTGCCGTGCAGGTCGCCCTGACAGATAAAGCCGACGCCGAGGTTGCCAAGGCTGAAATTGAGAAGGTCCTCGCCGAACTGCAAGACGGCAAGTACACCGTCAACACCATCGCCGTCAGCACAGCAGCAGCGGATCATGGACACGACCACCCCCACGCCGAGGGCGAGGACAAATGCTGCGGCAAGTGCAAAGGCGAAAAGAAAGAAGGCGAGTGCTGCGGCAAGTGCAAGGGTGAGAAGAAAGAATCCGCGGACGAGGACGCTGCAGAAGGCGAAGAAGTTTAGCGGTCACGCTCGCGTGACTTCGCTGCCCCCTAGATACCAAAAGCCACGCTAGCGTGGCCGCTAGACGACTATCGCCCCGCCACCCCGGCGGGGTTTTTTTATGCGAACCCCGCTACGGACCGATCCACACAACATCGCCCCCCGCACTACAATCCTCGCCATGCCCGACACGGACGCCGCGCACCTCGACCAACTGCTTAACGACCTCGGCATCCGCCACGAGATGGATGCCCCGCTTGGACCCCTCACCTGGTACAACGTCGGCGGCCACGCCCAGTGCCTGGCTCACCCCGCGTCCACGGCCCAGCTCTCCGAACTCGTCAGCCGGACCCGTGAACAACAAATCCCCATCCGCGTCCTCGGCAGCGGCGCCAACCTGCTCGTCCGCGAGGCCGGCGTCCAGGGCGTCGTCATCCGCCTGGACGACCCCGGCTGGTCCCAGATGACCGTCGAGGGCAACACCGTCACCGTCGGCGCGGGCTACGGACTGATGCGGCTGGTCGCAGAGACCGCAAGGCTGGGCCTCGACGGGCTCGCGCAGGTCGCCGGCATCCCCGCGTCCATCGGCGGGGCCATCCGCATGAACGCCGGCGGGACCTACGGCGACGTCGGCCAGGCTGTCAAACGCGTGCAGGTCATGTCCGCGACCGGCCAGGTCTACCACCGCGACGCGGACGATCTGGAATTCACCTACCGCCACGTCAATATCGACGCGCCCTTCATCCTCGGTGCCGAGTTCGAGCTCACCCCCACCGACCCCAAGGAGCTGAGCAAGCGCGTCAAAGAGATCTACCTCTACAAGACCAACAGCCAGCCGTTTGCCGACAAGTCCTCGGGCTGCTGCTTCAAGAACCCGCACCCCGACGATGAGGACTACGACGGCCGACCCGCGGGCATGATCATCGACCAGGCGGGCTTAAAAGGCCACCGCATCGGGACCGCGATCGTCTCCGAAGTCCACGCGAACTTCATCGTCGCGGACAAGAAAGACGCGCAGGCCGAGGACGTCTACAAGCTGATCCAACACGTCGAGCAGACGGTGCTGGAGAAAGACGGCATCAAGCTGACCCGCGAAGTGGTGGTTTGGCCTTAACGCTTATCTGATTTGATGAAATAGTCGCGATGCTACGCGTCGCGGCTGCTTTGAGCTCAGCCCTTCTCCGGCACCCTGATCGGTAGCGCGATCGCGACCGCGGCGATGAAGAGTGATACAGCTCCGCCAAAGGACAGTGACGTCCAGAAGGTGGACGATTCGATCGCGGCCCATATCCCTAAGCCGGTTAAGCCGAACATGCCAAAGGCCGTGGCGATAAGCGCAACCCAGCGCTGGGGCGGGCGGTGCTGGATCAGGTAGCCCCAGGCAAACTTGGTGAAGAGCATCGTGCAGAGACCCGCGATGCCGGCGGGCCACCAGTGGGTCAGGACCAGCGCGCCGATCATCGCGGTCAGCGACAGGATCGCCGGCCAGACCAGGCCCAGCCCAAGCCGGACCGGTGGCGGGACATGCGTTTGTGCCTGCCGAGCGCGGAGTTTGGCCTTGGGCGCGACGTGGAACGTCGCGGTTGCCTTGCCGACCTTGCGCTCTTTTTCGTCTTTGTGGTGCACCGCCTGGACGATCTGCATCTGGACGGTGACGTTGAACTCGAGCTTGTGCTTCTTGAGCTCCGCGATGTCGTCGACGGGCTTCACGCGGTAGATCGCCGGGCCGACGCAGGGCAGGCGGAACTTGTAGCTCAGTTCTTTGCAGACGACCGTGTAGTCCGGGCCGACCTGATTGAAGATGTACATCCCGCCGGCCACTTCGGAGTTGCCCAGGAGCGCGGCCCCGGCCATGGCGTTGTACCAGTTCTTGTTGAACGAGGTGAAGGGCATGGCGACCTCGTAGTCGCCGGTGTCCGACCGTTTGCCGAGCTTGATGCCCGAGCGGTAGGCCAAGGGCAGAAACACCCAGGCGAGGAAGCGGTGCCAGCGATTGGACTCGGTCGACTTCTCGGTTAGCCAATTTTCGAACACGCGATATTTTTTGCCCCACCAGCCCGTCGGCGGGTCGCCCTCACGGAGCATGTCGCGCGTGACAACCGGCGGAGAAGACGCCTCGGCGGGCGGCGGGGTCGCCTGCTCGTCGCGGTCGGTCTCCGGATCGTTGGTCGGGATGGCGGTGGATGCTTCAGAGGCCATCGATTACGTATTGTAGGCGATACCCGGGGTGAAGTGGAGGTGAAAACCCAGACACCGGTCACCGGAACGGCTGATTGGGGCTGTAGCCGCGGCCCTCGTCGTCTTCGTCCTCTGCCCGATCGTCGTAGGCATCCTGCTTCTCCTCGATCCACGCCTGCTGGATCGCCTCCAGCAGCTGCTCATTGACCGATTGGCCGGGCTCAGCCTCGAAGCCCTCTAGCCCCTCGACAAAGCTGCGCAGGTCCGTGAACTTCACCGTCAACGGGTCATCCCCAGACCGCTGCTCCGCAAGCTGGTAGCCGATCTCGTCGATGTCGGTCCAGGAGAAATTCATAGGGTCTAGGGTCTAGGGTCTAGGGTCTAGGGTCTAGGGTCTAGGTCATGCTTTGGGTTTCACACCACGTGATAAGCACCAAGCAATTCTACGCTTGTTCACTCTTCGATTTCAAAGCACCAGCCTAGACCCCAGCCCTTAGACCCTACTGCAAATTCACCGGCATCACGACGTACAGGAAGTTCGGCCCGGTGCGCAGCACGCCGGGCTTGTTGCCGGCCTTGAGGTCGAGAAAGACCTGGTTCTCGTCCACGACCTTCAGCGCATCCAAGAGATAAGCGGGGTTGAAGCCGATCTCTACCGGGTCGCCGGTGTACTCGGGCAATTCGACCTTGATCTCGGCCTCGCCCATCTCGGGGGCACGGCTGGTGATCGTCAGGCCGTCCTGATCGAAGGCCATGCGGACGCCCTTGGATTCTTCGTTGGTCAGCAGCCCGGCACGGCGCACCGCCGAGATGTACACGTCGGTAGACAGGGTCGCCTTCTTGTCGCCGTCCTTGGGGATGACGTCCTTGTAGGGCGGGAAGTTGCCTTCGACGAGGTTGCTCGCGAGCACGGCGGTGTCGGTCGCAAACAGGATCTGGCTGTCGCCGACCTTCACGCGCACGGTCTGCTCGGCGTCATCAAACAGACGCAGCAGCAGGTTCAGCGCCTTGGTCGGGATGATGGCATTGCGGTCGGCGTCTTGCAGGCTCTTGCACTTGCCCTTGGCCAGCGCGAGGCGGTGGCCGTCGGTGGCGACAACGGTGAGGTCTTTGTTGTGTCGCTCGAGCAGGACGCCGTTGATCGCGTAGCGTGAGTTCTCTCGTGCCGTGGCGAAGAGGGTCTGGGCGATGAGCTTGTGCAGGTCGCCCGCAGGCAGTTCGAAATCCGCATCGCCGGGGAACTCGGGCACCTCGGGGAAGTCGCCGACGGGGTAGCCCAGCAGCTTGAAGGTCGAGTCCTGGCCCTTGATGGTGGTGGTCTCGTCCTTGGTAGTGACCGTCAGGGTCGGGTCGATGGACTCACGGGTGATCTGCTGAAGCTTGTCGGCGGGGATGAGCGCGTCGCCCTGATCCTGCACCTCGACGCGGGGGGTGGAGATGCGGATGGAGACCTCGGTGTCGGTGGCGCTAAGGGTGAGCGCATCGTCCTTGGCCGAGGCGAGGACGCAGCGCAGCGCGGGCTTGGGCGTGCGTGCGAAGACGACGCCGGCGACGAGATTGAGCGATTCGACCAGTGCCCCACGATCACAGATGACCTTCATATTCAACGATCCTTTAGCTTCTTTGAAGAAAGCACTTTAATCCGTATGGGGGAACACAGCAAAAAACAGGGGCTTTACAGGGCGGAGCGGCCGCTGGCGGGCAGGTTATGCACGGGGTTTCCACGAGCCTGAGCCGGTTTGTGAAAAGTTGGAAGCCCACGCTTTGAAAGCGTGGGCTTCGACAACATAAGGAGTCGGTTGAGGGGTATTAGCGGGGCTTCACGCGGCTTGGCGGAGTTCCTGGACAGCCTTGTCGCAGTCCTGCAGCGAGTCGCCGACGAGGTAGTACAGCAGCCCGCCGTCACGCCAGAAGATCACGGGTCTGGACAGGTCCTGGCCGGCCTCGACGTAGACCCGGCCCTCTTCGAGCTTGTCCTGGGACGCGTCGATGGGCTTGATCCAGACACTGATCGCCCGGTCGGGGTTGTCGTGGTTGCGGTAAACGATGTGGACCGCGCCGCTACCGGGCAGGGAGCATGCCCCGGTGAGCTGGTAGTCGTAGCCGATGCCGTCGAGGCTGAGCTTCATGCCATCGGTCGAGGTCCGGAAGTAGCTGCCCAGTTTGCCGGGGAGCTGGTCGAACTCGGTGGTCGCGCCGAACTGCTCGGCCTGCTTGAGCAGCTCAGGCTTCTGGGCACAGTCAAAGTGCCGGCCAGTGAAGTGCTGGACCTGATCGACGGTGAGGAACGAGGCGGCCTGCGGATTGACGCCAGGGCCGCCCGTGTTGGCCTGGCTAAACAGGACGCCGGCGGCGATGAGCAGGACCGCAGCAACCGCGGTTGGCGCCCATCGGCCGATGCGCCCGATCACCGATGGACCGGTGTAGGCGGCCGCGGGCTGCGTCGAAGGTGAATCGGCCGAGCCCGCTGCGTGCGATGCCCCCCCGGACATCGCACGCAGCGTGTCCGCCAATTCATCGGGGCACTTCATCTCGGGCTGATCCATCGCCTTGGCACAGGCCTGCTTGAGCTGCTGCTGGGTGAGGATGCGCTCGGCGGCCTTGGGGTCCTCAGCGATCTTCGCCAAGGCCTCGGGGTGCTCGCGCAGGTCCAGCTCGCCGTCGGCAAGGGCGGCCAGCAGTTCATTCAACGTGTTCGGGGTGTTATCGCGGTCCATAAGTGATTGATCGTTTCTCATCCCAACAAGAAGAAGGCCGGGGCCCACGCCGGTACCTTCACCAGTACAACCCGTGTCCCGGGCGATTTGTTCCTTGATGGGGAGGGTTTTCAGACAATATTTTGTTCCCAAAACGCCATTATTCGGCCGCCATACCGTGTTCGGCCGCCAGGTCGGCCAAATTCTCGGTCAGGATCCCGCGTGCCCGGTACAGCCGACTCATCACCGTGCCCAGAGCCACGCCCAGCACCTCCGCGATTTCGCGGTACTTGAGCCCCTCAACCGCCCAGAGCAGCAGCACCTCGCGGTAGTGGTCCGGCAGCTCGTCGATCGCGTGCTTGAGCCGGTCGTCGACCTGCTCCCAGTCCAGGTGCTCCAGATCCCAGGCCGGCGGCGGCGCATCGACTTCACCGAGTTGGCCACCCGCGACTTCGCCGATGACCTCGTCGCCGAGCGTGGGCTCGCGGTTCTTCTTTTTGACCTTCGTATAGAAGTTGTTGTGAAGGATTTTGAACAGCCAGGGCCGAACGCCATGGTCGCGCAGCTCGAACCGCCCCTCGGACTTAAAGGCCTTGAGGAAGGTTTCCTGCACGAGGTCCGACGCGTCATCCGGGTTTCGGGCCAAGTGCATCGCCATGCGATACACGCTGTCCATTTCCGCCAGGGCGAGCTCTCTGAATGCTGTGCTTTCCACGAATCACCGTCCCTCAGTGCTTAAGTGTAGCCACCCCGATCGCTGAGGGGTAAACGAAGCGTATACTTCATTTATTCCGCCTCGTTCCAAAAACCAACCCCTGATATGTTGCACCCATGACCGACGCCCCCATCCGACACGCCGCCCTGCTCTACGCGATGCATGATGAAGCCCTGCCGCTGATCCGCCGGCTCGAACTCGCCGACAAGGGCTTCCTCAGCCCGCCGATGCCCATGCGTTGGTACGACGGGACCGTCGGCGACCTGCGCGTCGATGTCGCGGTGATGGGCAGCGACCGGCGGTTCGGGATCGATTGCATCGGCACCCAACCCGCGGCGGTCGCGACGCAGCTCGTGCTCGACAAGCTCAACCCCGACCTGCTCATCAACGCGGGGACCTGCGGCGGCTTCATCAAACGCGGCGGCGCGATCGGCAAGGTCTATCTCACCGGCGGGCCGTTCTACTTCCACGACCGGCGCATCCCGCTGGCCCCTTTCGAGAAATACGCGGACGGCGGATACCAACTATGCAATGTCAATGCGTGGGCGAATGAGCTCGGCCTAGAGCAAGGCGTCGTCAGCTCGGGTAACAGCCTGGACATGAACACCGACGACGAAGCACGCATTGAAAACTACGGCACACACGCCAAGGACATGGAGGCCGCGGCCATCGCCTGGGTCGCCGACCAGCACGAAAAACCACTCTGTGCCGTGAAGGCCGTGACCGACCTGGTCGACGGCCCGCACCCGACACATGAAGAATTCGAACGCCACCTGCACACCGCCAGCGACGCGCTGAGCGAAGCGGTCGAGCAACTGCTACAACACATCAGTAAGACCTGCTAATTATTCATACTGAAGGAACCACCATGACAATCAAACGAAGCCTCACCCTGCTCCTAATCGCCTCCTTCGCCGCCGTTCTGTTCTTGAGCCTGCCCCTGCAACATGTTGCTGCGCAGGACAAGGCGAAAACGATGGGCAAGCCGGGCGACATCCTCACCCCCCTGGCCATCGGCAACGCGTGGGTCTATGAAAACGATGACGATGACCTCATCGCCACCGACCGGATCGAGGGGCTTGTCCTCTTTGACGGCCACCCGTGGTACCTGCTGCGTACCTACGAGCACGAGGCCGGCCAACCCGCGAACACCGCCGAGCTGATCGCCAATGATTTCTGGCTCACCCACAAAGACGGCTATGAGTGCGATGCGTTCGCGGAACAAAGCGACTTTGAAGATGAAGACGCCGAGCTGTTCGGACTGCGGCTCTCTCCCCCCGCCCAGTACTACCGCTACCCGGCTGCGCTTGGCGACAAGTACAAGCCCAGCGAAGAAACGCCGTCGATGCGTATGGAAGTGATCGCGATCAACGAGAAGGTCAAGACCAAGGCCGGCGAATTTAACTGCATTGTCTACCGGGAGACCGACACCGATGTGCCCGGCTACAGCTTCACCAGCTGGGTGTGCCCGGGCGTTGGCATTGTCAAAAACAAGAACGTAGACGAAGACGGCACGTTCACCTCCGAACTGACCAGCTTCTCGCTCGTCGACGATGAGTAACGTTGAAGAATGAGCGGATCAATCGTCGCCGGGCTTGTCGCGGTTCTTGCGCTTCTCGTCGGCGAGCTCAGAGCGATTGATCGGGGTATCGCGGGGGAAGTCGAACGCGAGGCGGACCTTGTCGCCGTGGATCTGGACCACGCGGATCATGCCCAGCGGGCTGTCCGGGTCGCCGATGATGACTTCTTCTCCGACGCGTCTGGTGAGTGCGAGCATGGGATCGTCCTTGTTCCTGTGCCGCGCCGATTAGCGACGCGTGCGCGATCAAACAATGCGTCCATGATGACGCAGTTGCTGTCGGCAGTGTCGACAGAAATAGCCGGGTGACGGTTGTTCTTCGTCAGGCTCAGGGTTATTGGACGTTCGCCGAGCGGTTAGTGGACCTGTTCGACGCCGATGACGCCGGGGACCTTTTCGATGAGGTTGCGCTCGATGCCCATCTGAAGGGTCATCGTGCTCGACGGGCAGCCGACGCAAGCCCCAAGGAGCTTGATGAGCACCGTGCCATCGGAGCGGATGCCGACGAGCTCAAGATCGCCGCCATCCGACTGGATCATCGGGCGGATCTTCTCGAGCACGGCGGTGACCTGTGGTTCCAGGTCGCTTTGCTTCTCGTCGGGCGTGGTGGTCATGCGTGTGTCTTCGGGGCTGGGGCACATCAATAGCGGACACTGCATGATAGGCCGGTCGCTGGCGATGAACAATCAACGCTGTGATGCGGTCGCGTCGCCGGGCAATGCTTCGAGCATGTCCGCGTACTGGACCCATGCAGGGACGAAGTCGGGCTGGGTCTGGGGCGAGCAATGGTCGCAGGACGCCAGCGGGTCAGAGCCGGGCATACCCGGGACGTGGATGTAGGCCAGCGGCTCGAACGCCTTGAGCTCACGGCTGGAAACCGCGTCCTTGGTCGGGAAGTCGTCGGGCTTGGCCTGGGTGACCTTGCCGGTGGCCAGCCACTCAATGCTGCGGGTGAACAGGTGTTGGAAGCCCGCACAACCCAGGGCGGGTGCTTTCTTATCGTTCTTCCACCAGTGGCCCATGACGTTGGTCAGGACAGTGCCTTTGCCGTAGGGGATGGTCCAGAGGATGGCTTCGCTGACGCCGGTGCCGCCGGACTCCTTAGAGGAGTGCGCGGTGAGGAGGACGGTCATGTCCTCGGCCGGGCCGCGCTGGCCGTGGTACAACTCATCGCTGGCGTGCATCCACTGGTCGGGCAGGCCCTTGAAGATCGGGTGATCGTTGTCGCGGGTGTCGACGAGGTACGGGTGCTTGCGGCCGTGACCCGCGCCGGGACCTTCACCCACTTCCATGACCTGCTGCTTGCCCTGGTCGTCGAAGTAAACGCGCTTGCCGGCCTTGTTGTTGCGCCAGAGCAGGCCGATCATTTTTTCAAACTCGGTCCAGCCCTTGAAGGGGTTGTTGCCCGCGTGGAAGCTGTAGACCTTGCCGCCGCCGGAGACGTAGTCAAGCCACTCCTGCTTGATGTTCTCTGGCCACATCTCGCCGTTGTAGTTCAGCACGATCACGTCGTAGGCGGCAAAGTTCGGCTTAAACGCTTTCCATTCCTCGGCCTTGTTCTTCGACCCGCGGTCCGGGCTCTGAAGAATCACAGTTTCGAAAAGCTTCGCGTCGTCGAGGATGTTCTTGAGGACGGGTGTGTCCATCATCCAGCCGTGGTTATTCTGCCCAGTCATGATGCCGACCGTGATCTTGGCCTTGTTGCCGTGGTGGTCGGCCTGGGCGGCGGTGCAGCCGAGCACCAGCAAGGCGGCGGCTAGGATGATCACTAACGGTTGGCGTAGAGCGGCGAGCAGTTTCATGGTCGGTTTCCTCAAATTGGCTTCAACGTATTGACGGAGCTTGAAGCCGACATTGTACGCGCTGAGGTGGGAAAACACGTCATTCGCTTTGTCGGATGGGCCATGCGGCGGTACCAATCATGCCCCAAAAAGTCTGGCGACTGCAAATGAAAAAACGCCGCCGGCAGAGCCGATGGCGTTCATCATTGTGTAGATACCGGCGCGGGTTACTTGCGCTTAATCTTGTGCAGCGTGTGCTTGCGCAGGCGCGGCGAGTATTTCTTCATGCCGGCCTTAAGCTTCTCGGCGATGCCGCCCTTGACGTTGATGGGCGTGCGGTAGTTCAGGTCACCGGTTTCGGTGCACTGCAGCCAGACGTCTTCAACAGCACCTTTGGATTTCTTAGCCATGGTTCGCTCTTTTCAATAGGGGCTTGGTGGCCCGGGGAAAAAGTTGGCCGCCGGCGTGAACCGACGGCCAACGTGGATTTATCTAACAATCAGATCACTTGATGATCTTGGTCACGACGCCGGCACCAACGGTGCGGCCGCCTTCGCGAACGGCGAAGCTGAGCTGCTCTTCCATCGCGATGGGCTTGTCGCCCAGGTCGATCTTCATCTGGACGTTGTCCCCAGGCATGCACATTTCTGCGCCACCCTGGAGCTCGATCTTGCCGGTCACGTCCGTGGTACGGAAGTAGAACTGCGGGCGGTAGCCGTTGAAGAACGGGCTGTGTCGGCCGCCTTCTTCCTTGGTCAGGACGTAGACCTCGGCCTCAAACTCGCTGTGCGGGTTGATGGACTTCGGTGCCGCGAGGACCTGGCCACGCGAGATGTCGTTCTTTTCAACACCACGCAGGAGGCAGCCGACGTTGTCACCCGCTTGACCTTCGTCGAGGATCTTCTGGAACATCTCAACGCCGGTGACGGTGGTGGTCTGGGTCTCGCCCAGGCCGACGATCTCGATGGAGTCGCCGACGTTGACCTTGCCACGCTCGATACGGCCGGTAGCAACAGTACCACGACCCTTAATCGAGAAGACGTCTTCGACAGACATCAGGAAGGGCTTGTCGATTTCACGCTCGGGTTCATCGACCCAGGTGTCGACCGCGTTCATCAGCTCGGTGATGCAAGCGGTAGCCGCGTCATCGGTTGGGTTCTGAAGTGCGGGGAACGCGGCACCCTTGATGATCGGGGTTTCGTCGGAGAAGTCATACTTCTCAAGCAGTTCCTGGATTTCCATTTCAACCAGCTCGAGAAGCTCGGGGTCGGCGACGTCGCACTTGTTCAAGAAGACAACGAGCTTGGGCACGTTGACCTGCTTGGCGAGGAGGACGTGCTCGCGGGTCTGCGGCATCGGGCCGGTGTCGCCGGCGACAACCAGGATCGCGCCGTCCATCTGGGCGGCGCCGGTGATCATGTTCTTGACGAAGTCCGCGTGGCCCGGGCAGTCGACGTGGGCGTAGTGCCGAGCTTCGGTCTCGTACTCGACGTGCGAGGTAGAGATCGTCACGATCTTGTTGGCGTCACGTCGGCCGTCCGACTCGGATGCCTTGGCAACCTGGTCGTAGGCGACTGCTTCGCCGAAGCCTTTGGCGGCCTGGACGGTGGCGATCGCGGCGGTGAGGGTGGTCTTGCCGTGGTCGACGTGTCCGATGGTGCCGACGTTGACGTGGGGCTTTGTACGGTTGAATGTGTCTTTAGCCATCGCTTGCAAACCTCCGCTATTGCGGTGCTGGGGGTGGTGGGTCCGCCGTCGGGCGGTACCGTTTGTTCGTAAAACTGTCCGTTCAACAATCTATTTTGCAACAGGCGATTGTGCCTGTCACCTAAGCCTGGTTCCTGTCCGAAGTCAGGGGCTCAAAGCCACCCATGGGATTTGAACCCACGACCTCTCCCTTACCAAGGGAGTGCTCTACCACTGAGCTAGGGTGGCGATTCGCCGACAAAAGGCCGGCTATGTCTTACGCCACCGGCCCATCGGGCGGGCCCCCGATACAAAAGGGCGAGTCGTGGCACGCGTCAGAAAAACCTGCCGCACCCATCCTCGCCCCAAGTCTCGGAGCTGGCGATTCACCCTGCCCGGCGGCACGAGGCCCGGCCCAGACAGAACGAATACAGTAGCAAGCCAAAATCCATGCGTCAAACAATCTCGCCCCCCAATACCTCAAGGCCGGGCCTTGACCGCCGGGCCCCGATCCGCTCTAATACGTGACGCACCGCAGGCCCCCCGCAGGGGGCCTTATCAATAGGTGACGACTTGAAATAGCAGGCCGCCCGCCCGCCGGGTCGCCTACGGTTACGGGTGTAGCTCAGTTGGTAGAGCAGCGGATTCCAAATCCGCAGGTCGTGGGTTCGAGCCCCTCCGCCCGTGCTTCGTTAGTCCCGCCGCAAACGCCACATAGGCAACCGCGGCCACGCGTTCATCATTCAGACACCTTCCGACAGACGCCGAGAGATCAATCAAGATGGCATTGCAGGTCTATAAATCAGGACAGGGCTACTGGACACGCATGATGACAGCCATCGCTGTCATGACGTTCACCCTCGGTGCCGCCGTCTGGTTCAACGCCGAGATCCTCGAGGTCTACGTCCTCAGCACCGCTGACAACGTCCTCTACTGGAAGGCGGGCATCGTCGCCGGCACCGCGCTGTTCGTCGGCGCATTGCTGTGGTATTTCCTGAACAAGCCCAAGATCGCCGACTTCATGATCGCCACCGAAAACGAGATGAAGAAGGTCAACTGGCCTTCGAAGCAGGCGGTCATCGGTCTGACCTGGATCGTCATCGCCGGCACCCTGATGATCGCGCTGATCCTCTTCGTTGCCGACTTCGGGTTTACCAACCTCTTCCAGGCGATCGGCATTCTCGAAACCGAATCCACGCCCAGCTAATCCACGACCGCGGTGTGTCAGAATCACCGCTTAAACAAGCAAGAATCGTCATGAGCGAACAAACCCCCGCCGAAACCGAAACCCCTCAGACCGACCAGACCGACCTCCAAGACGTCACGCCTGAGGAAGAGCCCCTGGTCACCGAGGGCATGGACTGGTTCGTCCTCCGCGTCGCTTCCAACAAGGAAGACTCGGTCCGCCGCACCCTGCTCCGCAAGATCAAGATCGAGGGCTACGATGGCTCGGACGAAACCAAGCCGATGCTCGTCAACCGCATCCTCGTCCCCACCGAAAAAGAAAAGGTCATCAAGGCCGGCAAGCACAAGATCGTCGAGACCAAGCTGTACCCCGGCTATGTCTTCGTCGAGATGAAGCTCGAGGACGACGGCCGAATCCCGCAGGACATCTTCTTCCTCATCAAGGAAACCACCGGCGTCGGTGACTTCATCGGCACCGCGGGTCGGCCCAGCGCCATGACCCTGCCCGAAGTTGAAAAGATGATCAATGCGGCCAAGCCACCGGAAGAGCAGCCCGAAGTCAAGATGGAGTTCCAGAAGGGCGACCACGTCAAGATCACCGGAGGCCCCTTCGAGAACATGGAAGGCACCGTGGACCTCACCCTCCCCGACCAGGGCAAGGTGCGCGTGATCGTGATGATCTTCGGCCGTGCCACCCCGGTCGAGCTCGAGTACTGGCTCATCACTCGGGCCGACGAAGAGTAGGTTCCCCGACCGATCATCCCCAAGCCTCAACAAGCCCGCCTACAAAGGCGGGTTTTTTCTTGTCCGCGCGAACCCTGAGCGGATTTCACATTGATATGTAAAGCCTGTAAAAAAGATGACTTATAGCTATATGCTCAAGCTAGGGGGTGATCTGACCGATAGATTTAATGCGAACAAACGTTCTGGGACCCCTACCCATGAGCATCATCGGCACCGGCATTGCAGCAGGCGTGGCCAACACCGGCCAAACCGCACGGCAGCAGACCGCGACCAGCAGCGGCAAAGACGCCCAGCGCGCCGATCACGCCAGCCAAACCGACAAGTTTGTCTCGCAGTTGCACGAAGCAAGCGCCACCCGCGACGCCGACGAGGACCTGCCCGACGGTCAAGCCCCCGGCTATGACGACCTCTACGGCGAGGCAGAGGCTCAGGAAGAGAACGAGAACCCCAACGACCAGATCCACGACGCCGACGCCCCAGACAGCTCACCGACCGACGTCCCGCTCCAGCCGACCTACGGCCCAAACGCCAAAGACCACCCCCTCTTCCACGCGATCGACCTCAAAGCCTGAGCCGATCCGCACCTCATTTACAGCATCTCCGGCAGTTCCTGGTCAACCTTCGGGAAGTACCGCCTGATTACCGAGCAGTCGAATTTGCTCATGATCGAGCCCGCCGGCTCGTTGGCCAGCAGGAACTTAAAAGCCGACTCGATCACCCGGCTCGGTGCGACGCGCCCGCGAGACCACAGGTCATAGTCCTGAAACGACAGCGTCACCCGGTAGTCATGCGTCCGCCCACCATCGAACACACGCACGTCATATGCCCAATGGTTCTCCGCCTCGGTCTCTTCGCCGACTTCAATATCTGCCATGAACTTATCCTAACCGTATTGCTAGGCGGTGCTGAACCGTCGTAACGAGCAGACGTAGAATGAGCGGATCGCCCCCCGATCCCCTCGCCCCCTCCCAGATGACTTTCCTGCTCGAAACATTCCGCCTCGGTCTTGCGAACCTGATGCTGCACAAGCTGCGCTCGCTGCTGACCGCGCTGGGCATCATCATCGGTGTCGGAGCCGTTGTCGCGATCGCGGCCTACGGCGAAGGGTCCAAGCAGGCCGCCTTGGCCGACATCAAAGAGCTTGGCGCCAACAACATCATCCTCCGCTCGGTCAAACCGCCCGAAGCGACCGAGGACAACGAACAGGAAGAAAACGATTTCTTCAGCGAACCAACCGGACCGCAGGTCATGCCCTATGGCCTAACACGCCTGGACCTCCGCCGACTGGACACCGACAGCATCCGGCCCGTCGACAATATCGTCCCGCTGAAACAGGTCGGTACCTTCGTCTTTAAGAATGGATACACCGCGCAGGCCGCCGTCGTCTACGGCACCACACCCGAGATCGGCAACGCGATCCCGATGACCATCGCGCGGGGCCGGCACCTCACCCAGCAGGACGGCAATCAGGTCAGCCCCGTTGCGGTACTCGGCGCGGACGCGGCCCAGGACCTCTTCCGCCTCGAGGACCCGCTGGGCAACAGCTTCAGCATCGACGGGCAGCGCTTCGTCGTCGTGGGCGTGCTCCAGCCCGTCGGGCTCGCGACCGGACGGGACATCAACTTCGACATCTACATCCCGATCGAGACGGCGCGCGACCGCTTCGGCGACCAGCGCCTGATGCCCGGCGGCAGGTCGGCCGAGCGCATCGAGATCAACGAACTGATCATCCGTGTGCCCGAGCCCGACCACGTCCTGCCCGTCGCCGATCAGGTCCGCCGTGTCATCGAGGTCGCCCACCCGCAGGACGACGTGCAGGTCATCGTGCCGCTCGAACTAATCCAGCAGACCGAACGCACCCAGCTGCTGTTCACCATCATGATGATCATCATCGCCTCGCTGTCGCTGGTGGTCGGCGGCATCGGCATCATGAACATCATGCTCGCCTCGGTCACCGAGCGCATTCGCGAGATCGGCGTGCGACGGGCGATGGGCGCGACGAGGCGGCACATCATCGCGCAGTTCCTCGTCGAGACGACCACGCTGTCGGTGATCGGCGGCGTGCTGGGGGTGCTGGCGGGACTGGCGCTTGCCGGCATCGCGGCGATCCTGGCCAACTATTTCCCCGGCATCGAGAAGCCGATCCCCGTCGCCTGGTCGATGATCGTCGGCTTCGCCGCGGCGCTGCTGGTGGGTCTCCTGGCCGGCCTTTACCCCGCGATCCGCGCCGCCTGGCAGGACCCCATTGTCGCGCTGCGACACGACTAAATGGAGTTCAAATGCCCATAAACCGCAGGCAATTTGTGACGGCGACAACCGCCGGGCTGCTGCTTCCTCAAGCCATTCATGCCGCCGCCCCCAAGCCCACTGACCGTGAACTCAGCGGCAAAACCATCTGCGGCTATCAGGGCTGGTTCAACGCAAAAGGTGACGGCTACGACCTCAGCTTCCGCCACTACCAAACCAACAAGGGCCTGTTCCAACCCGGCCACTGCACGATTGACCTCTGGCCGGATGTCCGTGAGCTGACCAAAGACGAGCGTTTCGATACCGCGTTCAAACACAAGGACGGCAGCATCGCACAGGTTTATAGCTCGGCACACCCCAAAACCATTGCGCGGCACTTCGATTGGATGCAGGCCTACGGCATTGATGGTGTCGCCCTACAACGCTTCGGCGTCAATCTCCGAAACAAGAAGATCCTCGGCCACCACAACACCACCATCCATCACGCGAGGCAGGCGGCCGAGCGGACCGGCCGACTGTGGAACGTGATGTACGACCTCAGCGGCATGAAACCGGGCGAGCCGCAGCAGCGCATCGAAGCCGATTGGAAACACCTGGTCGAGAACGAAGGCGTCACCGACGACCCGACTTACATGCAACACAACGGCAAGCCCCTGGTCGCGATCTGGGGCGTCGGATTCAGCGGCGAGGACCGCAAATACAGCCTTAAAGACTGCGCCGAGTTGATCGACAAGGTCTCGATGGGCGGGCGTTACAGCGTCATGCTCGGGATCCCGTACTACTGGCGCGAGCAGCGACGCGACGCGAGCAGCGAGGCGGGGATGCACAACGTACTGCGTAAGGCGGAAGTGCTAAGCCCCTGGGCAGTGGGCCGGTTCGGCGGCATCGACGACGCGCTGCAGTGTGGCAAGACCTACCTCGAACCTGACGTTGCGTGGTGCAACAAGCACGGCAAGCTCTACCTCCCTGTCGCGTTTCCGGGCTTCAGTTGGCAGAATCTTAAGAAATCGCACGGCGAATCGAGCAAGCTCGGCCACATCCCCCGGCAAGGCGGAAGGTTCCTCTGGGCCCAGGCCGAGGCCGCGCGTAAGGCGGGCGCGAAGTCGCTCTACATCGCGATGTTTGACGAGGTCGACGAGGCGACAGCGATCTTCAAGTGCACCAACGACCCGCCGGTTGGGCAGAGCAAGTTTTTGACGTACGAGGGACTGCCCAGCGACCACTACCTGTGGCTGACAGGGAAGATTGCGCAACGGATACGTCGGGGCAAAGCCCCCCCCCATCGAAGAGATGCCCGGGAGAGTCGGGTAGACGCGGGCAACGCCCCGGGGAACAAGCGATCTGTTAACCCCCGCGTGATACACGACGGCTGCTGATCCATTACATCGCACAGCCGCCGCCGCCACAGCATCCGCCGGGGTTGCCGCAGTCCATTGGCGGCAATTCTTTATCGCCGGTAATCACCATGCCGGCGCTCAGCAGCTTCTCAACCGGCGCATCGGACTTCGTCTTACCCGGCTTGGCTTCGGCCAACTCGCAGAGCTCGCCCCAGGTCGTGACCTCGCGTGACATGCCATGCATGACTTCGAGGGTCTGTTGGTTGGCCGGGCAGTAGTATTCGTAGGTGGGCATGGCTGCATTATATTTCGGCTCCGCCGATCAGCAGTCAGAAAAATCCGCCCTGCTTACCGAGCCGGCTCTTGCTCTTTAGAATCTGACCCCGTCGCCACCCTGCCCGGGGAGCCGATGTCCTCGGCGCTGTACTCGGCGGTTTCCTTAGCGGCGTCGGCCCCGTGCTTGCCCTTCTCCGAGCGGGCCCAGTTCTTGCCCGAATCGTTCTTCTCCGGGTCCAGGGCATCGGGGTTCAGCGCGATACTCGGGCCGTCGGGGCTGTCCTTGGGCCAGTCGCCTTCGTCGTCGTAATTGACCTCGTCGACGACTTCGCCTTCTTTGTTGCGCAGGGTCAGCACCTCGTTGGTGTCGCTTGGGCTGTTGGCGAGGTTGCTCAGCGGGTCGTCGCCCCGGGCCCAGCCGTCGAGCTTGTAGACCGTAAAGCCCTTGCCCCAGGCCTCGCGGAAGTCGCCCACGCTCTGGACGCCGGGGATGAGGACGACCGCTTCGCCCGGCGCGATCTTCGCGGAGGCGGGCAGCGCTTCGGTTTTGCCGTCCTCGTCCTGAAGGTACCACCCGGAAAGGGATACCTCTTCGTCCCCGGCGTTGTAGAGCTCGACCCACTCCGACTGGTTGGGCGGTGCATCCTTGCCGATCCCGCCCTCGTTCGAATCGGGGTTGTACATGATCTCGCTGATCAGGACCTGCCCGGATACAGGCCCTGACACGGCAAACATCACGGCGGCTATGACGATGAATGGGGTGATGCGTTGCATATCGGTCTCCAGTTCGTAAATTGCGTTTGGTTTCAGTTCGGCTTTTAATCTAACAGCCGCGCGCAAGCGAGTCACGCGCGAAAACGAGTGGTGTGACAGCTAGTTGTCACCTCTATTTGAAATTTTTTGATTCAGCGTTGTGGAGCGCTGCGGCCAGAAGCGACCGCGGCATCGAGCTTCGCCTTGAGCGCATTAACGATCTCGGGGCACATGCCCGAAAGGTTGGTGGTCTCGCCCGGGTCGCTCGCGAGGTGGTAGAGCTGGCCCGGCGCATTGGGCGCGGTGTCGGGCAGTTTGTAGGGCTTCATGCTCCAGTCACTGCGATCGCGGTCGTAGTTGTTGCCGCCCGAGCCCTTGTGATCCAAATATTTCCAGTCGCCAACGCGGATCGAAAGCTTCTGCTGCCAGTGTGTCTGCTGAATCAGGTAAGGCCGGAGCGATTCGCCGCCCTGCTCTCCGGTGATCACGGGCAGCATATCGTAGCTGTCCTCGGCATTGCGGTTGTCCAGCGGCCGACCAACGATCGCGGCGCAGGTCGCGTACAGGTCGGTCAGTGACAGTAGTTGGTCGCTGGTTGTGCCCGGCTCAACCCGACCCGGCCACTTCACAATAAAGGGCGTGCGGTGGCCGCCCTCCCACGCGTCGCGCTTCACCCCACGCCACGGCCGAGCACCGTCGTGCCCGTGCGTATTGCGCATGTTGAGTACCGTCGGCACCTCCGGCCCGTTGTCCGAACAGAACACCACCAACGTGTTGTCCGCGACACCCTGCTCCTTAAGCGTCTTCATCAATTCACCAACGATCCAGTCCATCTGATGGATAAAGTCGCCGTGCGGGCCAGCCTGCGTTTTGCCGCGGAACTGTTTGGCCGGGATGGAGGGCAGATGTACCGCCTGCATCGAGTGAAATAGGAAGAAGGGCTTGTCCGGATTCATCTCGACGTGGGATTCGATAAAGGCCTTGCTCTTATCGAGGAAGACCATGTCGACCTCTGACGCATCGAAGTCCGACGCGGCTTTGCCCGTCCGAAAGTCGTTGGTGTACGGGTTTTGGGGGTATGGCGCCTTGTTGATGATCGCGGTCGGCGGATTGGGCACACGGTCGCCATCGATGTAGGCATAAAGCCAGTCGGTCGTCGGGCAGCAGACGGTGCCGAAGAACTGATCGAAGCCGTGATCCACCGGCCCGCCGTCGATTCGGCGGGTGTAGTCGATGCGCTCGACCCCTTTGAGCCCGCCCTGATGGATCGGCTGGCCTTCGTTGTCGTAGAAGGTCATGCCGATGTGCCACTTGCCGAACATGCCCGTCGCGTAGCCTCGGTCGCGCAGCAGCTCGGGCAGGGTAAGTCGGTCCTCTTCGATCAGGCATGGCCCGCCGACCCCCGTAAACACCGGGCTCTTGCCGAGACGGAAGCACAGCGCACCGGTCATCAGCGAGAAGCGCGTCGGCGTACAGACCGTTGCCGGGCTGTGCGCATCGGTGAAGCGCATGCCCTGTTTCGCAAGCGCATCCAGGTTCGGCGTCTGTACCTTCGACTCGGGGTTGTAACACGACACGTCACCGTAGCCCAGGTCGTCGGTGAGGATGATGACGATGTTGGGCGGGCCCTGCGCGGGCTTAGTCGATGAACAACCGACCACGGTAAAAGCGATTGTGAACAAGAAGAGCAGGGGTAGGCGCGTCATGAGTCGCTCCAAGTAGAAGATTCAACAAGCAGACTAATCACGAATGCCCCGCGGTTCACGGAGAGGTACGCGTCACCTCTGCCAGCCAGTCGCTGTGCTGGGCGTGCAGGCGGTCGACGAGTTGGGGGAATCGGTCAGCATAATCCGTGCGTTCCGGCTGGGCCTCTGCTAGGTAGTACAGGCCTTGGGGCTTGTCGCCACGACCGATCAGCTTCCAGTCGCCGGAGCGCACCGCCCATGTGTCGCGCCAACCCCAGTGCATCACGCCGTGCGTCGACGGGGTATCGCGCTGGATTATTTGCGTCAGGGATTCGCCATCCAGTTCGACATTAATCATCGCATCGACCCCGCACCACTCAAGCACCGTCGGCATGATGTCCATGATGGTCACGGCCTGGTCGCGGACGAGCCCCGCATCAACCTGATCGGGGTAACGGATCATGGCCGGGATACGCACGCCACCTTCAAAAAACGTGCCCTTGCTTCCAGCCCACTTGCCGGTGTTCCCACCCCCACCATGGGCAAGATAGTAGTGCCCCTTGGGCAGGCCGCTGGCGTGGTTATCGACGGCGATACCGTTGTTGTTCTCGGTCGAGTGCCCGTTGTCGGACATGAAGACAATGATCGTGTCGTCGGTCAGGCCAAGTTCATCGAGCTTGTTAAGCACCTGTCCGATGCGATCGTCCGTCGTCGAAACCATCTTCGCGTAGGACCGCCGAGGCATGGGCAGGTCCTTGTACCGTTCGTCAAACTTCTCATCCGCCTGCTCGGGATAGTGCGGGATGTTCATCGCATAGTAGAGGAAGAACGGCTCGTCCCGATGCTCTTCAATGTAGTCCAGCGTGCGCCGGGTCATCAGGTCGGGGAAGTAGTCGTCTCGCTTGAAGACTTCCGTCGTGCCTTCATAGAGGTCGTGGAAGCCCTGGCCGTGTAGGAAGTGGTGGTTGTAGTTGTCGATAAAACCGCCGCGGTGGCCGAAGAAAGTTTCGAATCCCTGCGTCTTCGGGCCGTGGGTCTCGGCTGCGCCAAGGTGCCACTTGCCGAAGAGCGCAGTGCGGTAGCCCGCGTCGCGCAGCGCTTCGGCGAGGGTGACTTCCTCGAGCGCCATGTTGATGCCCGGCCGACCCTTCATGTCGTTCTGCGTCCACGCACGAATGCCGCTGCGCTGCGGGTGCCGGCCAGTCAGCAAGGCCGCTCGCGTCGGGCAACAAACAGTATGCGCGTAGGCCTGCGTGAACCGAACGCCCTCTGCGGCAAGCCGGTCCATATTCGGCGTGTACAGGTCGGTCGAGCCGTAGCAGTTGACATCGAGCGTGCCCTGGTCGTCGGTGAGGATGATCAGTACGTTGGGCGGGCGCCGCACCGAATCGCTACCGACACACCCGCCAATCAGAAATACCACCGCGAGCAAAGCGAATAGCGTGCCCGGCTTGTTCACTGCCACCGCCTTGTTCGTCCGAAGAGACATGCTTAATCGTCCTTTTCGTCGCGTTCGGTTGTGAACGGCGAGGCGGGCAGCCCGTCCTTGTTGTACAGCAGCGGGCCCGCGGGGTGCGCAAAGTAGGCGTAGCGCGCGGCCATAGGCATGGGTACCTGCGCACTGGTGATGACCAGATTCTCGCCTTCAATCCGCCCTTCCGCTGGATGCCACTTGCCCTGCTTGTCCTTGAGCATAAGACACTGGACCGGCTTGTCTTCGACAGGCTTGGGTGCGTTAAGCCCCTCCTTCTCAGCGACCATCAGCCCTTGTGCGTGCTTGAACTTGATGTGAATCTCCGGGCCATTGATCTTGTGCGATTGGTACAGCGGGCCCGATGGCGCCTGCTTTGTGAAGCCGTAGTCGTGGTACAGCGCCAGGCGGGCCAGGCGTTTACCGGTGTCGACCTTGTTGGGTGGGTGGACGCTCTTGTCGCCGATGTCGATCGTCACCGCCATGCCGGTGTTCTTGACCGCGAGAGTGTCGAGCTGGTCCTGCCGCAGCGCGGGCCAGCCGGGCTTATTGCCCAATTCGTTTTTGCGCTCGCCGTAACCGGGTAGCTGCACGTAATAGGCGGGGAAGTCGCCCTGACCCCAGGCCTCACGCCAACCCTCGATCAACGACGTCAGCAGCGGGCGGTACGGCGTGCTCTTATTCGCGTTGCTCTCCCCCTGGTACCAGACGATGCCGCGGATCCCCATGCCGACGAGCGGTTCGATGAACTGGGTGTAGTGCTTGCCTTTCTCATGAGGTTCTTGATTCAGCCAAGGCTCGATCATCGACCCACCAACCGCAGCGACGACGATCCCCGTCGGGATGAGCGACTCGCGGTAAACATCCCGCCCGAAGTAGAACGCGGTCTTATTGAAGAGGCCCGCCGTCTCGGGCGAGCAGACGTTCCAGCCGCCCTCGGTACTCGAGGTCCAATGACGATACCCCGGGTAATTGGCGATTTCGCCTTGGTACGTGCCCTTGCCCCTCAGCTTGCCGGCCATGTTGGATTGGCCGGCACAGAGCCAGACGTCACCGACGACGAGGTCGCTGAGTTTGATGGACAGGGTCTTGCCGCGGTGTTTCGCGGAGACAGTCATCGCCTTACCTTCGGGCTTCGTATCGGCCGACGCCAGTTTCGTTGCCATGAGCGGATCAAGCGTGACACGCCACTTACCGTCGTTGCCCGCTGTCGTGGTTTTGCTTTGGCCGTCATATGCAACGGTGACCGCCGCGTCTGCCGGGGCGGTGCCCCAGATCGGCAGGTCGATACCACGTTGCAGAATCATGTGGTCACGAAACGCCAAGCCGAGCATTAATTCACTATCAGCAACGGGTTCGTCCGCGAAGCACACCTGCGGACAAGCGAAAACCAACAGGCATAGAAAAAGCGAAAGCGTGGTGAGGCGTCGGGTCATTCGGGGTCTCCTTCGTTCAATCCTTAATGGTCTGGCTGAGTTTGCCGCTCAATCATATCCTGCAATGCTTTCCAACCGGTAAGCTGTTCCTCAGTCAGCGAGGCCCTGCCCCCCGTCTTGAGCCGGTGCTCCACCGCACGGAGCCAGCGCCGCTTATTACGGGGTAGTTGTACCTTCTCGTTGTCGATCAGGCCGGTGACACGCTGCTGCTGGTGCCGACGGACGATGCGCAGCTTCTTTCGGGTGTGGACCGTGTACCCGTAGTGCCGGCACACGCTGCGAACGGTCTGCACAGTGCCGCGCACGTACCGGGGCCAGTCTTCGGGATAGCTGACGGTGATGTCGTCGGCGTATCGCGTGTAGGTGCCATGGTGCTTATCAACGTAACGCTTGATCTGGCAGTCGAGCACAGAGTTGACCAGATTCGATAAGCGCGGGCTGGTCGGCGCCCCCTGTGGCAGGCCATCGTTGTGCGTGACGATCCTTGTCAGCAGCTCGGCGCACTGTGCGTCCCATCCGATACGGCGGAAGTATTGCTCGACGCGCGGGGCGGTCGTGCTGGGGAAGAAGTCTTTGATGTCAAGCTTGATGACGACGGCCTGGCCGACGTGCATCACGGCGTTGTGCGCGATCGAGATGCCCGGATCGAAGCCGGTCGCGCTGGGGTGGGTCTTAAGGCTGCGCAGCATCCGGCGCAGGATGATGCGTTGCAGCCGTTTGGTTTCCGCACAGGGGACATCCAGCCGACGTGTGCCGCCCCGCTTTTTAGGGATTTCCGCCCGCGTGTAGCGTGCCGAAAAGTTGCTTAGCTTCTGGGCCGCGTAGTCCAGATACTCGGCCAGTGTATCGAGATTGTTGCCCCGGCCCTTGGCCGCGCGTTTGCGGTGGGCCTTGTGGGTTTCCCTGTAGGGCTTGGGTACCATCGCCGCGAGGACGCATATCAAAATCACGCCCCCCACGATGAATAGAAGCCATAGGAGAGGTGTCATGCGTGGTGCCCGGTCTGATCAACAAGAGTCTGTTAAAGCGACTGCGGGCCGTTAAGCCGACAGTCGCCGCCTTGCTCAACGGCAGCAACTGTTTACGGCAGGTAAACAGTTGC
>Ga0213866_10000537_pt1 | contig 30223 bp, 25 predicted proteins | sample PICome_11_FD_160079 | JGI IMG/M metagenome (GOLD analysis project Ga0213866, IMG submission 160079) | Coastal seawater microbial communities near Pivers Island, North Carolina, United States - PICO284 | ecosystem: Environmental > Aquatic > Marine > Coastal | place: USA: North Carolina... | reverse complement strand
ATCATCGCGATAAGGGTTTTACGCATGACTCATCTCCTCAACAATTTGACGGATTTTGGGGTATTTCGGGCAATGGTGCAATCATATAGCGCGCTAAAACACACCCGCCACGCGCGCATAGCCGACCGCAAAAAGCGGTAATTGCAGGGCAAAATTAGCTGTCAGCGCGCGGTCTTTGGTGATAATCCCCGCCGCCGTCCAGCCCAGCGAGCCCGTGCCATGCACGATAATATTGAGCGGATAGATATTCAAATTCGTCAATAAAATGCCGGTCAGCACAAAAACCGTGCCGCCCCATTTCAGCCATTGCACTTGGGTCATTAAGCTCTCCTCAACCGATAAAGCACATGGCGGCAAAGCGGGTCACCCGCCGCCAAATTAGGGTGGTCGAAATCATCTGCAGGGTCGTGCTGCATGCCGATTTTCTCCATCACGCGCATGGAACGTTTATTTATCGCAGCCGTAAAGGACACAATTTCAGTTAAGCCAAGATCGTCAAACCCATAAGACAAACAGGCGCACGCCGCCTCGGGGGCCAAACCCTGCCCCCAAGCAAATTTGGCAAACCGCCAACCAATTTCCGCCGCAGGCGTAAAATGCGCCACAAAATCGGCGCGCAAAAATCCGGTAAAGCCGACAAATCGATTATCGCTTTTCAAATGCAGCGCAAATAATGAAAACCCGTGCCGGCGGCGATGCTCAATTAGACGGTGCAACATGGCCGCGCTTTCTTCGCGGCTTAAGACGGCCGGAAAAAATTCCATCACATCAGGGTCGGCATTCATCGCCGCAAAATCATCTAAATGCGCGGTCGAGAAATCAACCAGCCGTAGCCGTTCACTATTCAAAATTCTGCTCACCCCCTTACATAGCGATAAGCCTATGCGATTTCGCCCATCGTCGCTATGCTGACGCTGAGGGCAAACCGGACAAAGTCCACATGGGGAGAAGAATAAAATGCGCGCTCTTTTCGCAATTATTTTCGCTGTCTTAATGACCGGCGCCGAAGCCCTGTCGGCCGAGTTGCTGGCAACCCAAATCACCCAGACCAATGCGGCGCGCCATGTTGAAAACGGCCCCGATGCCATTGGCGGCATTGGCGACTGGATTTTATCGAACGGCACGATATGCGTGATTGTCGCCGGACTGGCCAATGAGGGCGACTTCTCGCCACGCGGCGGCACATTGCGCGATATCGGCTTTTGCGGCCGCGATGACGACCAATTCGTCTCGCAGCAAGAATTGCTCGATGGCAGTCTTGGCAAACCGGTCGGCATAATTGATGTGCGCGCCTCAAACAGCGCCGATGCGGCGGGGCTGACGACGCTGGGTAGCTATCGCGGGTTGATGATTGAAACCCGTTATTCGGTCACGCTGAAGGACACGACACGGATTGGCATCAGCAAGCGCATTTGGCGCGCCGATGAAGACGCCGCCGAGCCGGGTATTTTGGCCACCACGACGCTTAATTTTGAATCGATGCCGGTGTTTTTGATGAATAGCCGCGACCTCGCCAAGAGCAATGGTTTCGCGCAAGTCGAGTTCGCCAGTCGCGGCGTGCTGTCTTACACCGAGGCCGCGCGCGCGGTTGATACGGTGATGATGATGTCGCCGCATGATTTGGGGCGTCCTGTCAGCTATGCCATGCGCCAGCTTTCCGCCCGTTTGAAGCGCGGCGATGCGGAGAAAAAACTGCCCGCTTTCGTTTTGGCCGACAGCAGCGCGCTGGCTTTTTTGACCTTAACCGAACCCTTCACCATTGGTGACGGCAGCAAGCTTGGTCTCATTCAGCTTCTTCAAGTGCCGTTTATGGGGTTGGATTATGGCGATGAGATTCACCTTGAGGAAGAAATTCTTGTCGCGCCCAGCGCCGATGTGCAGGCGCTCACGGATAAGATGTTTGCCGATGCGCCGCTGCTGCGCGGCCAAATAAACAGCAATGGGCGTCCGGCGCTGGTGCATATTGACCGCGCCGATGGCGCGCCGTTTACGCAAACCTCGCCCGATACTGAAGGACGCTTTAGCGCGCGCGTGCCGGTGGGCGATTATCGCCTGCGTATTTTGCCGATGGCCAGTGAAGCGGTAACCGAAAGCTTCCGTATGACGGCGAAGGGCACGCAATTGGCCGCCATTAAACTACCGCCAGCGGCGCGCATCACCCTGCCACGCGGCGCGGCCATGCGGCTGGCCTTTCGCGGCAAGGGCGCAACCCAGAACCCGCATTTTGAAGACCCGCAGACCGGCTATTCCATCACCGGTGCCGATGGGCCGGTGCCCGAGCATCGCGTCTCTGATGTGCATTTGACCGGCGAAGCGATGGACCCGCGCCATATTTATTTGGCCGATGGCGATTACACGGTCTATGCCACACGTGGGCCTGAATATGAGGTCACGACCACCGCCCTTTCCGTGCGCGATGGCCAAGACCGCACCCTGCAAATCGCCGTGCCCGCCCGCGCCGTGAAAACACAAAACCATATTGCAGCAGATTTTCATGTTCACGCCGCGCCCAGTCTCGACAACGCATTTTCAACCGTCAAACGGGTGCGGACTTTTGTTGCCGAACATGGCGAGGTTATGGTCGCGGCTGAGCATGATACGATTTTCGACTTTAATCCATTGGTCAAGCAAATGGGCGTTGCCGACCAAATGATTGCCATTACCGGCACTGAGGTGACAAGCACGCAACGCACAGCGCGCGCGCCTTTCAGCATTGGGCATATGAACTTTTTTCCGCTGACGCCCAAGCCGCATGCCCATAAGCGCGGCCTGCCAAATCATGAGAACCGCCGCACGCGCAGCGTGTTGGACGATATGCACGTGCATTTTGATGATCCGGTGGCGCAGCTTAATCATCCGCGCGAAACGCTGGATTTGACCGGCAAAGAAACGCCGGAAGATTTTGCCGAGCTGATTGGTGACGAGCAATTTTTCGACCATATGGGCGTGGCGGGTCATCCCTATAATCCGCATCGCCCGATTACCAGCGCGCCGAATAACAGCCTTATCGACCCCGACCCGATAACCGCCACGCGCGATATTGATTTTGATGTGATGGAAATTTTGAACGGCACGCAGGACTATCGGCCTGACCGCGTCGCCGCCACCCGCCAAGACTGGCTATCGCTTGTTTCGCAAGGCATTAAGCTAGCAGCCAGCGCCAATAGCGATAGCCATAATAAATGGCAGCAAGTGGCACTGCCGCGCAATATGGTGCGCGTCGGGCGCGATACAATTGCGGCATTTTCAATGCGCCGTTTTACCAATGCCATTCGCAGCGGCGCGTTTTACGGCACCACCGGCCCATTCATGGAATTGACGCTTGGCGGGGCGCAAGTCGGCGAAACCCATCAAGGGCGCAATCCGGTTCTGCGGGGGCGTATTTTCAGCGCCGATTGGGCGCGCGCCGATACGCTGCGCGTTCAGCTTAATGGCAAGACCATGCACACGCTGCGCCTCGCGCCCAATGGCCGATTTGAATTGCCGCTCGAATTTGCCGCTGATAGCTATGTGACGATTGAGGCGGAGGGCGAAGCACAAAATATTTATCAAGCGATTTACCCGGGCTTCTTCCCTTATGTCTATTCCAACCCGATTTATGTCGATGCCGATGGCGATGGCGCTTGGATACCGCCGGGACTGGGCGGCTAAAGCATGCTATCAAGCAGCCCTTTGTTGAGTTAGAGAATTTCCATGACAGACCGCACCCATGCCTTGCTGAACGACCCGCCTTTGCGCCTCCTCATGCAAATGACCGCGCCCAATACGCTGGCCTTCGCCCTGCAAGGCATTGTCAATCTGACTGAGATTTACATGATTGGTCGCCTCGGCACGGAGGCACTGGCCGCCATTGCGCTGGTTTTCCCGCTGCTGATTTTGGTGCAAACCATGTCAGGCGGGCCGCTGGGTGGGGCGCTGACGGCGTCGATTGCGCGCGCGCTGGGCAATGGCAATCGCGATAATGCCGAGCGGCTTGTCTGGCATGCGCTTTATGGCGGCATTATCGGTGCGGCAGTATTCTTCGTGCTGTTCGCCTTATTTGGGCGGCAATTATTAATGCTGCTGGGCGGCGATGGCGTGGTGCTGGAAATGGCCGTGTCTTATTGCTGGGTCTTGTTCAGCGGCGGCCTCGTTTTGTGGTTGGGCAATGCGATGAGCGCGGTTTATCGCGGCGCGGGTGATATGAGCTTCCCCGCCCGACTGATGATTTTATCAGCCATATGCCAAGTGCCGCTGACCGCGATTTTGGTTTTCGGCCTATTCGGCATGCCGGCGCTCGGCGTTATGGGCGCGGCTGTCTCCAGCGTCAGCGTTGGCGCAGTCATGGTATCAGTTCTCCTCATCGTCTTATGGCGCGGCAAACGCAGCTTGCAAATGAAGCCCTCGCAACGCGGCTGGCGACCGGAATTGGCCTCGGATATTCTGATGGTCGCGCGTCCGGCCAGCCTCAACCCGCTGATGAATGTCGGCACGATTTTGGGCCTGACCGCACTTGTCGGCTCTTTTGGGCCGCAGGCTTTGGCCGGTTACGGCATTGGCACGCGCATTGAATTTATCATGTTGCCGGTCATCTTCGCCTTTGGCACAGCCCTGACAACCATTGTCGGCACCAATATCGGGGCGGGTAATTATGACCGCGCCGAAATGGCCGGTTGGTATGGCGTGGCCAGCTCTGCCCTGATTTGTGGCACAGTGGGTGTGTTGCTCGCGCTGTTTCCAAATCAATGGATTCCGATTTTCACCGATGATGTCGCCGCCTTTGAAACGGCGCGCAGCTATATTCGCATTGTCGGCCCGGCATATGCCTTTTTGGGCATTGGCCTTGTCCTGTATTTTGCCTCGCAAGGCGCAGGCACCATGACCTGGCCGATACGGGCGCAAATTTTGCGCTTTGTCATATCGGTCGGCGGGGCCTTTTTATTGGTTCATCAATTTGATGTCGGCCTCAACGCCGTATTCATTGCCACCACCATCGCTTTGGCCATTTATGCCGGTATCATTATGATTGCCGTATTGGCTGGGGCGTGGAGGCCAAAGACCTAAGCCCCGGCGCGGCGCGGATGGCCTGCTATGCAAAGGCTGGCCATGGCTGCCAGACTGCAAAAGCCGACAAAGATGAAAGCATTGGCATAGCCGCCGCCAAAATCATAAATCAGCCCAATAACAATAGGGCCCGAAGCGACGCCGCCATTCATCACCAATTGCTGAACACTTAAGATGCGGGGAAAGTCGCGCAAGCCAAATGCGGCAGCCACCAAAAGCGGTTGCGACATCAAAATATTGCCGACGGTGAAACCGAAAAACGCCGTTAGCGCCAGCACCGGAACAATGCCGTCGACAAACGCCATGCCGAACATGGCGAGGGCTTGCAGCGCATACATAATCAACACAAAGACAAATAAGTTGAGACGGTCGAGCACCGCGCCGCATATTAAGCGACCGGTCAGCGAGCAAAAGGCCAGCAAGGCGAGTGTTATCGCCGCCGTGGCGGCATTGGCGCGCTCTAACCCCCAAGTGAAGACATGGGCAATCGTGCCGACCTGCGCCATCAAAGCCAGAAGCGATGCTAATGCCAGAAATTTGAAATAGCGACCGCGCAAAGCCTGCGCCGCCGCCATGCCCGCTTGCGGCGTATTGGCCTCATCGGCATTTTGCGCGTCACCATCTGGAGCCAATCCCATGCTTTGCGGGTCGGGACGCAGCAGCAAAAGCGCCAGCGGAATATTGAACAGAATAATCGCCATCGTCCACGGTGTCCGCAAGCCGTCCAGCCCATCAAGCTCTAACGCCCGCGCCAACATGGGGGTAACGATGATACCGCCCAATGATAAACCCGATTGGGTGAGCGCAATCGCCAGCGCGCGGCGGCGCACAAACCACCGCGCCACTAATGTGGTTGCCGGCACGAGTGCCGTCATCGCATAGCCAATGCCCAATGCCGCATAGGCCAGATAAATGGCAGGCAGTGAATTGGCGGCAGGAAGGAAATAGTAAATCAGCGCAATGAATAACGTGCCGCTTGTGATGCAATAGCGTGCATCATAACGCGAAATAAGCTCGCCAACCGCGATACCCGCCAAACCCGCGACAACCAAAAAGACCGTATTCGCGCCGGAAATTTGCGCCACGGAAAAATCAGTGGCGGCAACAAAGCCGTCGAGCAAAACCGACATGGCATAGAAAATCATGCCTGCCCCGACAAACAGGCTGTAACCGATAGCAACCAATACCCACCAGCCGAAGAAGAATTGCGATTTCGGTTCTTGCATAAAATACTCTTTTAGATGGGGTCGGCGTTTCGGGGAGGCGGTTTGTGAGGCGGCCTATGATGCGACTCTATTTGCGGGCTGAGGGGGTGCGGCGGCGCGTTCGCGCATCAAGGAAGTCGTAAATATCCGTGCGGGGCCGACGCCCGATGCCGCAGCGCCGTGTCGCGCTTTCCAATGCCTCTTTTCGCGCCAAACCGCGCAGGCTGGCCAGCCTACCGGTCGGGTCATGTGCGACAATATCGTCCCAGCGAATTTCCGAAACCTTACCGGCCTCGCGCAAGCGCATGAATGCCATTGCAATAATTTTTTCACTCATGGTGCGAGTATAGAAAGCATTGCCGTCGCGCCGCAAGCGGCGTGATTTGATTTATGCCTATTGAACCGCATAGGTCAGCTTGATTTTGGCGCGCGCCGCTGTCGCCGTTTCGACATCAGGCGCAAAGACAATCCCCAGCCGCCGATTGGGATAAGCGTCAGGCTTGCCGAACATCATCGCCTCGACATCATGCATCGCCTCAACTTCGGCCAGCCCCTCAACGCCATAATCAGGGCTGGCTTGCGCCGCGTTAATTGTATGACACGCCCCCGGGCGCAAGGCCGCAATATTGCTTATCGGCAGATGCAAAATGGCGCGCGCGTGTAAATCAAACTCCGACAGATTTTGCGTATAAAGGGTCAGCAGACCGGTATCATGGGGGCGCGGGCTGAGCTCGGAGAAAACCACCTCATCGCCGCGAATGAAAAACTCGACGCCGAACAGGCCGAAGCCGCCCAAATCATCGGTCATTTTTTTCGCCATATGCTGCGCTGTGGTCTCGAGCGCGCCCATCTCAAATGTGCCCTGCTCGCTCATCTTAAAGTCGCCGTCAACCTGTTGGTGGCGCAACACCGGACAGTAAACCGTCTCGGCATTTTTCTGCCGCACCGTCAGCAGCGTAATCTCATAATCAAATGATATGAATTCCTCGACAATCACCTTAGGCCGATCGCCGCGCATATTCTCAACCGCGTGATGCCACGCCTCTTGCGCCGCCGCGCTATCACCCGCCGCCACTGTCGATTGGCCTTTGCCCGACGAACTCATCACCGGCTTGACCACGACTTTGCACGCCATGTCGTTATACAGCGCAAGCATTTCTTCAAGATTTTCAGCATAGCCATATTTCGCCGTCGGTAGGCCTATCTCGGCGGCGCGGTCGCGAATACGGTCGCGGTTCATAGTTAAATCAACCGCCCGCGCCGATGGCACAATGGTACGCTGGCTTTCAACATCTATCAGGACTTGCGTATTGATGGCCTCGATTTCCGGCACCACCAAATCAGGGTCAACGGATTGAATATGCGCCCGCAACTGAGCTTCGTTCAACATATCAAACACCATTGAGCGGTCTGCGACTTGCATGGCGGGGGCGTTTTCATAGCGGTCGCAGGCAATCACCGTGCAGCCAAGCCGCTTCAGGCTGATGGTTAATTCGCGGCCCAATTCGCCCGACCCCAGCAACATTATTTTCTTCATCACGCGCTCCCATGCAGCAATTACCTCGGCGTTTAATTTAGGCGACCCCACATGGGCTGACCAGCACTGGACAAGCGTCCGCTGTGAGTTATTTCACGATTATGAATGAGGCTCAAATATCAGAAATCATCGCTCTGGCATGGGATGATGAAACGGCGTTTGACGCGATTGAGCGGCAATTCGGCCTGCCCGAGGGCGAGGTGATTAAGCTGATGCGCCGCCATATGAAGCCGTCGAGTTTCCGCATGTGGCGCAAGCGTGTCGGTGGTCGCAAAACCAAGCACGAGACGCGCCGCAAGCCGTCAGATTAACGCGCTGATTTTTCTGAATTGCGGCCGGTTTGCCGATTATTATTGCGTCGGCGGGCGGGGCCGCGTGGCGGATTTTTATTGCCGCCCTTTTTGCGCCGTGGCGCGCCCGGCCCATCGGCTGCAGCAGCCTCGCCCCGATGGCGCGGCTTCGGCTTTTTAGGTCCGGATTTTTTACCCTCATAGCTGCCCGCGCCCGGCTTTTTGGCGTCATTGCGCCGCCGTGATTTCGGCGAACGGCGTTCACCATCATCTTGGCGCGCGCCGCGTGTCTCGAATTTACCCGATGATTTACCCGATGATTTACTTGACGGTTTAGCTGCCGCCTTCGTCGGATCATAGCCGTCATCATCAATGCCACCCGCCTGCACATTCTCAATCGGCAGCTTCACCTTAATCAGCTTTTCAATATCGCGCAGATGCTTTTGCTCTTCGGGCGCACAAAGCGTAATGGCGCGCCCCTCACGTCCGGCGCGCGCGGTGCGGCCAATGCGGTGCACATAAGCCTCGGGCGTTGTCGGCACATCATAATTCACCACCAAAGAAACATCGGGAATATCAATGCCGCGCGCCGCAATATCAGTGGCGATGAGAATATGCTCCTCGCCCTTGCGAAACGCCTCCAACGTGCGCTGGCGTTGATTTTGACTTTTATTACCATGAATGGCGGAGGCAACAATTCTCTGCTTCGACAGATATTTTACCAATTGGTCGGCCCCGTGTTTGGTGCGGGTAAAGATAATCGTGCGGAACTGGTTCTCCAAAGCCTGCAAAAGAAACGGACGCTTCTCCGGCTTTTCCATCAACATCACGGCTTGCTCAATCCGCTCCACCGGTGTCGAGGCGGGGGCAACCGCAACATCTTTTGGACTGTCCAATAATTCTGCCGCCAATGCGCGTATCGGCTTGGGCATGGTGGCCGACAATAAAACCGTCTGGCGCGTGCGCGGCGTCTTTTTGGCGATGCGGCGAATGGCGGGAAAAAAGCCCAAATCCAACATTTGATCGGCTTCGTCGAGAATAAGCGTCTCGGTATGGTCGAGCGATAAATTGCCCGATTTCAAATGGTCTTCAAGGCGACCGGGCGTGGCCACCAAAATATCCAAGCCCTGATTAAGCCGCTTAATCTGCTTGGGATATTTTACCCCGCCAACAACACAGGCGCGTTGGTGATAAATATGCGCGCCATATTTCTCGATATTATCGTCAATCTGTTTGGCCAATTCGCGCGTCGGCACAATAATCAGCGTGCTGCAATGTTTTGGCGTGGTTTTGTGCTGATTGGCTTTCAGCCGTTCCAATATGGGCAACACAAAGGCGGCGGTCTTGCCCGTGCCGGTTTGGGCAATGGCGACAATGTCGCCGCCCTCGAGCATGAGCGGAATGACTTTTTCCTGAATCGGCGTCGGGCTATCATAGCCGCTCTTCTCAACCGCTTTGGTCAACTGGCTTGAAAGCCCTAGCTGGGCAAATTTTGACATTTTGAGGCATCCTGTTTTCAGTAGCTGAACATGCTAACCATCGACAGGCGCACAAACGCTTGGCGGCAGCCATTATGGTTCCCGCACTTCTGCCGCTCGTGTAGCACATCTATCAGCGCGGGGCGACCTGATTGTCGTCAAGGCGCGGGCGGTTAAAGGCGTCCAGTTTACACCCCATAATCAGCCGCAATGCCGTAATGCGGGTCATCATCACTATCAACAATGAGCTGCCCCGAACGCGACAGCAAGGCGGGGCAATCGCAACTCAAATGGCGCAACATGACGCGCCAAAATGTTTGTCGCAACGAAGGTAGCACCCCTCACTGAAGGTGCTTTCTTTCCCACCCCTTCTCAGAAAACATCCTGACTTACCGCGCATCGTGTATTGCCTCTGACTCGAGGTTCAGTTTACGCTGATTTATATCAGGGAGATTATTACGTATTTTCCCAAGCAAAATGGACCGTATAGTGACCACCATCGTGATATTAGGAAGTTACCATGATGAATTTCGAATTGCCGCAAGCCGGTGCTTACGATTATGTGCCCCGCGCGCGGATCCGTTGGGGGCAGGCTGCGCTCGATGCGGTTCGTGAAGAAATTGGCGACACGGCAAAGCTTTTTATTCTCACAACGGCGTCATTGGTCAATAAAACACCAATAATTGATGAATTGCAGCGCAGCTTGGGCGCTCAGTGTGGCGGCCTGTTCTACAATATTTCCGAACACACCCCGTTCAGCGATGTCGTCAACGCAACCCAAGCGGCGCGCGCTGCCAATGCCGAAATCATATTGTCGGTAGGGGGTGGCAGTATTATTGATGCGGCCAAAGCGGTGATTATCTGTTTGCGCGAAAATATTGATACGGTTGAGGCGTTATCCGCCCGCATCGGGCAAGTCAGCGAAGGGCCCGGCGGCCCGCGCCATATCAGCATACCGACGACATTGTCAGGTGCCGAGCATACTGAATTTGCCGGTGGCATTAACCCGGCGTCCGGCACGAAAGAGCTTTTGGGTGGTACGCATATTTCCCCGCATACGGTCATACTCGACCCGACCATCGCTATCTACACGCCGGAAGACCTATGGTTTTCCACCGCGATACGCTCGGTTGACCATGCGATTGAAGGTATTTGCGCGCCTGACAGCAGCCCGCTTATTCAGGCTGAGGCTTTGGGTGCATTGAGCCTTTTTGCCAAATCGCTGCGCCGCACCAAACAAGCGCCCGACGACCTGACGGCAAGGCTCGAAAGTATGCATGCGGTCTGGCTGGCAACGGCGTCGATTGGGCGGGTCATGCATGGCGCCAGTCACGGACTGGGGTATCTGCTCGGCGCGCTAGGCGGCGTGCCGCATGGGGTGACATCTTGTGTGTTTTTACCCGCCGTGCTCGATTGGAATGTGAGTGTCAACGCCGACAAGCAAAAGCAAATTGCCGCTGCGCTGGGCGCCGAGAATATGAGCGCCGGTGATGCCGTGCGTCGTTTGGTGGCTGATTTGGGCCTGCCCGGAACATTGGGCGCGGTCGGTGCCGATGACGCGCTGAAGCAACAAATCAGCGAATATGCTATGGCGCATCCGGTGGTGATGGCCAATCCCCGCGCTATTACATCACCGCAGGATATTTTTGAGATTATGGAACTGGCGGCATAAGCCGTCCGGTTTCTAAAGGAGCCCTCTAGGCTATTGAGTTTGAAGTTATTTTTAGGGCGTCTCGCTGGCCACAATTCGCGCGGGCGCTCGCTTGCGCAAGGCGGGCTGGGGCAGCAAAGCTGCCTAGCCCTTATAGCTTGGTAGCGGAGGAGGGACTCGAACCCCCGACACGCGGATTATGATTCCGCTGCTCTAACCAGCTGAGCTACTCCGCCTTAAAAGGAGGGCATGATATAGACCAAAACGCCGAGGCTGGCAATTGCCTGTTTAACGCTCAATCGCCCGCCATGCGGGCAATTTTTGCCACGCGGCGACGCTGCGCTGAGGACGGGATTTTGAGCGCCTTTCGATATTTAGCAACCGTGCGCCGTGCCAGCACAATTCCCTCATCCGCCAGTAAGGTGACCAGCGCATCGTCAGACAAAACCCGCGTCGCATCTTCGCCCGCCACCAATGCGGCAAGGCGCGCCTTCACGGCTTGCGCCGAGACGGTTTTGACATTCGCGCCGCCCTGCTGGCTGCCGATTTGTTTGCCCCCAATCGCGCCGGAGAATAAATCCTTCAAGCTGAATTGCCCCTCGGCGGTTTGCACCAGCTTACCGGCAACCGAGCGGCTGACCGTGCTTTCGTGCATGTCAATTTCTTCGGCAATATCGCGCAAGCCCATCGGCAACAACGCCGCCATGCCGCCGGAAAAAAAGCCCTGCTGATGCGCCACAATGGCGCGCGACACACGCAGCAAAGTCGCGGCGCGTTGCTGGGTGGCTTTCTTCAACCAGCGCGCCGATTGCACATTGGTTTTCATAAAATTGCGCTCTTCATCGGTAATTTTACGCTGCGCCATTTCTTCCCAATCGCGCTCCAAAACCAACACGCTGGGCAAACTGTCTTCATTCAAATAGGCCTGCCAGCCGCTATCGCCCGCTAGCACAATCACATCGGGCAGTGCCAGTGTCGTGTCGGGCGTATCAAAACCAGCTGCCGGTCGCGGGTCGAGGGCGCGTATCGCCTGCAAATAGGGTGGCAGCCCATCGCTCTCAACCCCCATCGCCGACGCGAGAGAGGCCATATCGCCACGCCCCAAAATATCCAAATTATCCAGCAATGCCTGATGGCGTGGCGTCCAATCGCCTGAGGCGCGCAATTGCAGGCTCAGACAATCGCCCAAATTGCGGGCAAAAACCCCCGCCGGGCTGAAACTTTGAAGCCGGGTCAAAGTGGCCTGCAATAAATCGGCGGCGACGCCAATGGTCTGACAAATCTCGGCATCGCTCTCACGCAAATAGCCGTCATCATCAAGCCAGCCGGTTAACTCAATGGCCAAAGCGGCCATGTCGCGATCAGTCATTTCTTCGCCAATTTGCTGTAATATATGACTGCTCAACCCGCCCGTATCGGCGGCTCGATTTTCCAGCATGGCCGACACATCGCCGCCCTCGCCGCTATGGTCAGGCGCGGCGAAATCGACCCGCACCGCTTCAATCTTATCGTTCAGCCCCGCCCCGCTTTTGCCATCAACCGTCACCGCGCGGGGCGCGTCGCCATGACCGGCCTCACGAAAATGCGCAGCATCGAAAGCCAGAAACGGATTTTGCTCCATTTCGCGCTTCAGCATGTCGGCCAATTGCACATTGGTCAGTTGCAATAATTCGATGGCTTGCCGCATTTGCGGGTTCATCATCAGCTTTTGCTTTTGCGATATTTCCAGTCGCGGCGAGAGCACCATCCAAAATTCCTTCCGACGCGCAAGCTAGCGAATTCGGCACGGTTTTTGCAAGGCTTAAGAAATGCGGTTTAATGCGGGCGTTGGCGGCTTAGGATTGCGCCGCGCCGCTTATCCAACCGCCGCCCAAAACGCGGTCGCTATCGGCGGCATAAAACACGCAAGCCTGACCGGGCGAGACACCCTCTTCGGCTTCGGCCAACACAATTTCGGCGCTGCCATTATCGTTTAATGTCAATTCAGCCGCCGCCGGTTCGCCGGTCGAACGAATACGCGCCCGCACGGGCAGTACAGTTTCGCTGCCATCGCCCAGCCAATTAACCTCATCAAGCTGAATACGCGCGCGCGCCAACGCCTCACGCGGGCCGACAATCACCTCGCGTTTATCGGCATCAATCGCCACAACATAAAGCGGATCGCCGGTGGCAACCCCCAGCCCGCGACGCTGGCCGACCGTGTAATGCAACACGCCCTGATGCTGACCCAAAATTGCGCCATCGATTGTGCGGATTTCGCCGGGCAGGCTGCAGTCGGGGCGCAAGCGCTTAATCACGCCGGCATAATCGCCATTCGGCACAAAGCAAATATCCTGACTGTCCGGTTTATCGGCAACTTGCAGACCAATAAGCGCGGCGTAATCGCGAATTTCCTCTTTGGTCAAATCTGCCAATGGAAAGCGCAAAAAGTCCAATTGCTCTTGCGTGGTCGAAAACAGAAAATAAGATTGATCGCGCGCCAAATCGCGCGGGCGGTGCATTTGCCAACCCGTCGTGCCCTGCTGCGTCGCGATATAATGTCCGGTCACCAATGCCGCCGCGCCCAATTCGCGCGCCGTTGTCAGCAAGTCGCGAAACTTCACGGTTTCATTGCACCGAATGCACGGTATCGGCGTATGCCCGGCCAAATAGCCATCGACAAACTCGTCCATCACGCTTTCTTTGAAGCGCGATTCATAATCCAAAACATAATGCGGCATATCGAGCTTGGCGGCGACAGCGCGGGCATCGTGTATATCTTGTCCGGCACAGCACGCGCCTTTGCGGCGTATCGCTTCGCCATGATCATAAAGCTGCAAAGTAATGCCGACCGCATCATAACCGGCGCGTTTGACCAACGCCGCGGCGACCGAACTATCGACACCGCCCGACATGGCAATCACCACGCGCTGACCTGCCCGTTCCTCGGCAGAGGTTTCGCCGCCCGATAATTGGGCGCCGATGCCGAGGTCAATCAAAGGCATTTTTTCAAGCACAGATGGGGTCAATACATCGCTCATGGCGCGTTCACTATAGCATCACAAGGGCGCTTACAACCCCCTCAAACTGTCAAATGGCACTGCTCACAAGCGCTCACGAAAAGTTGATTTGTTTGTGAGCGCTGTTTCATGGCCTTAATGACGCATGAATTTTGTTAATGGAGATTAAAAAATGCGTATTTTGATGGTAGAAGATGACGTGATTTTGGCGCAAAGCCTGACCGACCGCCTTGAGGGACAGGGCTTTCACGTTGACGAGGCGGATCGCGTTGAAGACGCTCTCGAGTTATCGGATTTATACAAATATCAAGTGATGATTCTGGATCTCGGCCTGCCCGATATCGGCGGCGATGAGGTGCCGGATAATTTGCGCGCCAAAAATGAACGATTGCCGGTGCTGGTGCTTTCCGGCGAGGCCGATGTTGAGGCGCGGCTGTCTTGCCTGCGCAGCGGTGCTGATGATTACCTCACCAAGCCCTTTAATATGAAAGAATTGGTCGCCCGCTTGCACGCTTTGGTACGCCGCGCCAATGGCCACGCCAATAATCGCCTGCAATTTGGCGAAATCGCCCTCGATTTGACGGCGCGCTACACGCGCTTATTGAGACAGTTTGGGGACGCGGCTATCGGGTCGATATTCCTGAACAAAAGTGCAGCGCCTGAATGGGGCTTTTTGCACGCATCGCTTCGGTGCGGGGCGGTTGGACAAATTCGGGGCATGTGATAAGCACATGCCATGACACGCCCTGATTTTGATTCAAATTTTGACCCGCACGCCCCTGCCTTTATGCACGCATTGTGCCAAATGGCGTTAGATGCCGGTGCCGTGATTATGGACCATTATCGCGCCGGTGTTGCGGAAGAAACCAAGGCCGATAAATCGCCGGTCACGCAAGCCGACCGCGATGCCGAAATTTTACTCGAAGCGGCGCTTCGAAAAATTGCGCCCGAGATTCAAGTTATCGGCGAAGAGGCTTGTGCCAAAACCGTGCCGGACAAGCTCGATGAGATGTTTTTCCTTCTCGACCCGTTGGACGGCACCCGCGATTTTGTCGCCAATCGCGATAATTTCACCGTCAATATCGGCCTGATTAAAGGCCAATATCCGATTGCCGGTGTGATTTATGCGCCGGTGCATGAGATGCTTTATTTCAGTGGCACTGATGGCGCTTATCGTTTGACGATTGCGCCCGATGGTGCGCTCGATATTAGCCAAGCTGAAAAACTGACTACACAAAAAGCCGACCCGAGCGGTCTGCGCGTGATTGCCAGCCGCTCTCATCGGGGCGAACAAACCGACCAGATGATTGCCAGCCTCAATGTCAAAGAAACTATCGCCACGGCGTCATCTTACAAATTTTGCTTATTGGCCGAAGGCACGGCGGATTTTTATCCGCGCTATGGCCGCACAATGGAGTGGGACACCGCCGCCGGACAAGCCATTTTGGAAGCCGCGGGTGGCATTGTGACCACCGAAGACGGCGACCGCTTCACCTATGGCAAGCTGGCCCGAGGCCTTGATAATCCCTCTTTTATTGCGGCGGCGGCTGATAACTGGCAGGATGCCCTAAAATAGGGACACAGGAAGGACGGCCATGCTCACCAAGGCTTTTGCGTTTATATGCTTCAGTTTGCTTTTGGTTTTTCCCCCGCTCGCCGCACAGGCACAGCAAAACACACCACCCCAAATTGAAGATTTCTCTGAAAGCAGTCTGGTTATCGCTTCGGCCAAATATCTTGGCGCGACAGCCGAAAGCATGGGCGAGATTATCGACCGTATTTTCAGCCGATATGGCGCACCAAGCGCGATTATTCGTGGCGAGGAGATTTCTGTCTCCGTCGCAATCGGGGCGCGTTATGGACGCGGCAATCTGTTGTTCCCCGATGGCCGCGACTATCCGATTTACTGGCGCGGGCCCTCAGCCGGTGTCGATATGGGCGCATCGGGCAGCAAGAGCTTCACTCTGGTTTATAATATTGACAAACCGGAAGACCTGTATCGCCGCTTTGCCGGCGTCGATGGCTCGCTGGTCGCGCTGGGTGGCGTCGGATTTAACTACCTACAAGGCGGCAACACGGTTTTGGCGCCGATGCGCGTCGGGGTCGGTTATCAAATCGGTGTCAGCCTCGGCTACCTGAAATTCTCCGAAAAATCGGGCTGGCTGCCGTTTTAATACCCCCTGAAAAACGCCGTTAATTTCTCCGCCAATTCATCGACGCGACCTGACGAGAAAAAATGCCCGCCGGTATATTGATGCACGTCGGGTGCATCATAATGCGCCAAAGCCGCTTCAACCTGCGCCGGCACAATTTCCGGGTCATCGGTCGCGTAAACAAATTGCGCTTTAACGCCCACCGCACCGATTTTTTTATGGTCAGCCATACGCTCGCCAAGCGCGTCGCCAATCAGCATGTCGCGCATCATGCGCTCTGTGCCTTTGACGGCAAACTGACCCTTAAAATGCGCCACGACGCGGCGGGCTTCTTCGCTCTCAGTGCCGAAACTTTCGCCGCGCGCAATAATGGCCGGCACGCCGATAAGCCGCGCCAGCAATTTGCCGATAACCGGCAGCCGTGTCGCGATTAAGGCGGGTGTTATCGTAACGCCACCAATCACCGGCACTTGATAAGCCAAAGAGCGCACCCGCCGCTCATGCGTTGCGCCAAAACGCGCAATCACCGCGCCGCCCATGCTGACGCCAAATAAATGCGCTTGGTCAATTTTCATATGGTCGAGCAATTCCACTAATTGCGTGCTCAACATATCAATGCCCAGCGGCGCAGCGGGACGGTCGGAAAAACCGCGCCCATATTGGTCATAAATAATGACCCGCCAGCCATCTTGCACCAAAGGCGGCACATAGCCTTGATAGGCCATCGAGCCGAGCGTGCCGCCATGCACGATAATCACCGGCGACGCATCTTTCGGCCCGTAATCCATATAAGCGGTAACGCCATCAGACAGCGGAGCGGTCTGATAACCGCTATCGGCGCGAAATTCAGCTGCTGATATGGTTTCGCGATCGGCGCGAACATATATAGTCATCAATAGCACAACAAGCGCGACCAAGATAACAAGGGCAATATTCAGTAGGTCCATTTTTATTCTTCCCTGAGGCGGACCCTGCCTTTTTCCAACCCCTTGCGCGGGTCGAGCAATATCAGCAGCGGGCCGTTATTGTCTTTCAAGCGCAGCACAATACGTGCATCGCCATTCTCTACGCCAACAAGCTCAGCCCCGGCCGGAATGGAAATTTCCGTCTCGACAAAACCCGGCTTCACCGGAATCGTCTCTGGATTATTCAGCCGACTGAGTACTGTGCCAATCACCACAATCGCGCCCCCGACCATGAGGACGCCCAAACCGATGACCACGACCAATAGCGTGCGCACATAGCGGCTATTGGGTTGGGGAATTTCTTCAGAAGAGGTTTCCGCCGCCGTCTGATTTCCTGTATCTTGAGACATGGTCAACACTCCAAATCAAATTCTCGCATTCGCCATCACCTATCCTCAAGATGGTGACCGGCTGGATAAAACCCTTGCTGCGGCCCAAAGCGATTTATCGCGCGCGCGCCTGCAAGAGCTGGTCAAGGCCGGTCATTGCACCGTCACGCGCCGACAAGCTGACACGACCATAAAAGACCCGTCATGGCGGGTCAAACAAGATGATATTATCGCCCTCACCCTGCCGCCGCCGGTTGATACGACAGTGAAGCCGCAGGCCATTGCGCTTGATGTTTTATATGAAGACGCCGATTTGCTGGTGGTCAATAAGCCCGCCGGTATGGTGGTGCATCCCGCGCCGGGCAGTCCCGACGGCACGCTGGTTAATGCGCTGCTGGCGCATTGCGGCGACAGCCTCTCGGGCATTGGCGGGGAAAAGCGCCCGGGTATTGTGCATCGTCTCGATAAGGATACGAGCGGCATTATGGTGGTGGCGAAAAATGATGCGGCGCATCAGGGCTTGTCTGCGCAATTTGCCGCGCATGGCCGCGATGGTCGCATGGCGCGGGTATATAATACGCTGGTTTGGGGCGAGCCGCTGCCGGCTGCCGGAACCGTTGATGCGCCATTGGCGCGCAGTGCCAATAATCGCAAGAAAATCGCCGTGTCGAAATCGCCTCCCTCGGACCGTAATTCGGCGCGCCATGCGGTGACGCATTATCGGCGGCTGGATAGCTATGGCGCAAATCAAGTGAGCTTGATTGAGTGCAAGCTGGAAACCGGTCGGACGCATCAAATTCGGGTGCATATGGCGCATATCGGCCACCCGGTTTTGGGCGATAAACTTTATGGCCCGGGCATGAAAAGCCGCGCCGTGCATCTTTCTGAGGCGCAAAAAACCGCGCTTGATGCGCTTGGCCGCCAAGCCCTGCACGCCGCCGCGCTTGGTTTCGAGCACCCGCAGACGGGCGAAAAACATTATTATGAAGCGCCATTTCCCAAAGACCTTGAACGGCTCTTGGAAGCAATGTCATAAATGCCTATATAAACCATATGAGTAAGGACGCATCGAAAAAAACTACCGCCTCCCGGGCATTGGCGCCGGCCCCCAATCCGGAGGGAAGCCTGTCGCGCTATTTGAACGACATTAAGAAGTTTCCCATGCTAGAGGCTGATGAGGAATTCACCCTGGCCAAAGATTATGCCGAGAGCGGCGATAAGGGCTCAGCGCATAAGCTAGTGACCAGCCATTTGCGCTTGGTGGCCAAAATCGCAATGGGTTATCGCGGTTATGGCCTGCCAATTGGCGAAGTCATTTCGGAAGGCAATGTGGGGCTGATGCGCGCCGTCCAGAAATTCGACCCCGATCGCGGTTTTCGTCTGGCCACTTACGCCATGTGGTGGATACGCGCTCAAATTCAGGAATATATTTTGCGCTCATGGTCGCTGGTGAAAATCGGCACCACGGCGGCGCAGAAAAAGCTATTTTTCAATTTACGCCGTTTGAAGGGCGAAATTAACGCCATAGATGGCGGCGCGCTGAGGCCCGAACAAGTCAGCGAGATTGCCGAGCGGTTGGGCGTCGAAACCGATGAGGTGACTATGATGGAAGGCCGCATGGCCAGTGGCGATGCCTCGCTTAACGCGCCAATGAAGGCCGGCGATGATGGCGCCGATGGCGGCGGCGAATGGCAGGACTGGCTAGAAGATGATGCGGCGACGCCGGAAGTGGTGGTGGCCGAGGATAGCGAGCGCGATGCGCGCCGCAAAGTGCTGGTCGCGGCCATGCAGGGGCTGAATGCGCGCGAGCGCAATATTCTGATGGCGCGGCGTCTCGCCGACCCCCCAAAAACGCTGGAAGAATTAAGCGGTGAATTTGATGTCAGCCGCGAACGTATCCGCCAAATTGAAACCCGCGCCTTTGAGAAATTGAAAAAGGCTATGGTTGCTGGTGCTGCGGAAGATGACATCACGATTGATGCGGAGTAAAACCCCCTTATAGGCACGTCAACGCCCAACGGCTTTCCAGCCGTTGACGACCGATTTTTTGTTATTCGCGATAATCTTTCGATTTATGTAAATCCACGCTTTCATGCAGCCAATTTTACACGGGCTGCTTGAAGCGGGGATTTAATCCAAAAACGGATCCTTAACAAGTATCGTGTCATCGCGTTCAGGGCTGGTGGAGAGGAGCGTCACCGGTGCGCCGATGAGCTCTTCAATATAACGCACATAGCGCACTGCTTGCGCCGGTAAATCGGCCCATGAGCGCGCGCCGAAACTGCTTTCGCCGCTCCACCCGTCCAGCGTTTCATACACCGCTTCAATTTGCGCTTGCTCGGCTGCATTGGCGGGTAGATAGTCAATCGGCTGGCCGTCCAGCAAATAGCCAGTGCAAATTTTAATCTCGTCAAAGCCGTCCAGCACGTCGAGCTTGGTCAGCGCAATGCCGTCAATGCCCGCCGTCCTCACCATTTGGCGCACCAGCACGGCATCAAACCAACCGCAGCGTCGTTTGCGCCCCGTCACTGTGCCGAACTCGTGGCCGCGCTCGCCCAGCTTTTGGCCGACATCATTATCTTGCTCGGTCGGGAACGGCCCCTCGCCCACCCGCGTGGTATAGGCTTTGGTGATGCCCAGCACATGGCTGAGCGCCGCCGGGCCAAGCCCGCTGCCAGTCGCCGCTTGTCCGGCAATGGTGTTGGAGGAGGTGACATAAGGATAAGTGCCGTGGTCAACATCGAGCAGCACGCCTTGCGCCCCCTCAAATAAAATACGCTGACCAGCGCGGCGCGCCTCGTCCAGCAGCTTCCAAACCGGCGCCATATAGGGGGTCAGTTGCGGCGCGATATCCATCAGCTTGGCTTTCAGTTCCGAGCCGTCAAATTCCGGCAGCCTGAGGCCGCGGCGCAACGCATTGTGATGCACCAGCAAATTGTCAATTTTCGCGTCCAGCGAGCCCGGGTCAGCCAAATCGGTGAGGCGCAGGGCGCGGCGACCAACCTTATCTTCATAGGCCGGACCAATGCCGCGTTTTGTGGTGCCGATTTTAACGCCCGCATTGGCGCTTTCACGCGCCACATCAAGCTCTTGGTGCAGCGGCAAAATCAGCGTCGCATTTTCGGCAATCTTCAAATTTTCCGGCGACACGGCGACACCCTGGCCGCGCAGCGTGTCAATCTCTGCCATCAAAGCCCAGGGGTCAACGACCACGCCATTGCCGATGACCGACAGCTTGCCCTCGCGCACAATGCCCGACGGCAACAGCGACAGCTTATACACCTCGCCATTAATGACCAGCGTATGACCGGCATTGTGACCGCCCTGAAACCGCGCCACCACATCGGCGCGCAGGCTCAGCCAGTCAACAATTTTGCCCTTGCCCTCATCGCCCCATTGCGAGCCGATAACAACTACATTGGCCATGCGCCTGCCCCCTTATATGCTTAGAAACTAAGCTGTTTAATATGCACCACTTGCGGCAGTGCTTCCAATTCTTTCAGCACCTCAGCGCCGGCTTCATTGTCAATATTGACCAGCGAAATCGCGTCACCGCCCGGCTTTTCACGGCCCAGTTGGAAGCTGGCAATGTTAATGCCGTGCTCGCCCAGCGCACTGCCCAGCGCGCCGATAAAGCCCGGCGCATCAGTATTGGTGACATACAGCACACGCGGCGCAAGCTCGGCATGAATATTAATGCCCTTCACCTGAATGATGCGCGGCTTGCCATCCGAGAACACCGTGCCGGCAACCGAGCGTTGCTGGCGTTCGGTTTTCAGCGTCAGGCGAATATAGCTGTCAAACGCGCCGGTCGAGTCGCGCTTCACCTCAGACACGGTAATGCCGCGCTCTTTGGCAATCGCCGGGGCCGACACCATATTGACGTCAGCCAAAAGCGGGCGCAGCAGACCGGCCATAATGGCTGAGGTCAGCGGCGCGACATTCAGCTCGCTAACATCACCGACATATTCAATCTCCGCGCCTTCAATGCCGCTTTCAGTCAATTGACCGGCAAATAAGCCAAGCTGCTCGGCCAGCGCCACATAGGGGCGCAGACGCGGCGCGTCTTCAGCTGAAATGCTGGGCATGTTAATGGCATTGGTCACCGCGCCGGTCATCAGATAATCGGCCATTTGCTCCGCCACCTGCAGGGCGACATTTTCTTGCGCCTCAGAGGTTGACGCGCCGAGATGCGGCGTGCAGACGACATTCTCCATATCAAAAAGCGGATTGGCTTTGGCCGGTTCCTCTTCAAATACATCGAGCGCGGCACCCGCCACATGGCCGCTTTCCAACGCTTCTTTCAACGCTTTTTCATCAATCAGCCCGCCGCGCGCGCAGTTAATGATACGCACGCCTTTTTTACATTTCGCCAACGCCTCGGCGCTGATGATATTGCGGGTTTTCTCGGTCAGCGGCGTGTGCAGGGTGATGAAATCGGCGCGCGCCAAGACATCGTCCAAATCGGCTTTCTCAACGCCGATTTCCAGCGCGCGTTCCGGCGTTAAAAACGGGTCGAAAGCGACCACTTTCATCTTCAGGCCCAAAGCGCGGGTGGCGGCGATGGAGCCGATATTGCCGCAGCCGACAACGCCCAGCGTCTTTCCGGTCAGTTCGACGCCCATAAAACGCGACTTCTCCCATTTGCCGTCATGGGTGGAGGCATTGGCCTCGGGGATTTGTCGCGCCAGCGCAAACATCATGGCGATGGCGTGCTCTGCCGTGGTGATGGAATTGCCAAACGGCGTGTTCATCACCACAACGCCTTTTTGCGTGGCGGCGGGCAGGTCGATATTATCGACACCAATACCGGCGCGGCCAATGACTTTCATATTGGTCGCCGCTTCCAAAATAGCCGGTGTGGCTTTGGTGGAAGAGCGCACAGCCATGCCGTCGTAATCGCCGATGATTTTCATCAGCGCGTCTTTGTCGAGACCGGTAATCACATCAACATCGACGCCGCGATCTTTGAAAATCTGCTCGGCGGCGGGGCTCATTTTATCGGCTATCAATACTTTAGGCATTTTGTGCCTCCATCTTGGCAGTGGTGAAGGCCCAGTCGAGCCAGGGGGTCAGGGCAGCCAGGTCGGCGGTATCTACCGTCGCCCCGGCCCAAATACGAAGTCCGGCGGGTGCGTCGCGATAGGCGCCAATATCATAGGCGACGCCTTCTGCATCCAGCAGCGCGGCAATGCGTTTGGCCAGTGCTGCTTGCGTGTCGGCTTGCATGTCCTGCACATCTTGATCAACGATTTTCAGGCATACGCTGGTGGTCGATTGATTGGCCTCATCGACGCATAGATTAGCGACCCAATCAGTGGCGGCGACCCAATCATTCAGTGCCTTATTATTATCAGCGACGCGCGCCAGCAGGCCCTTCATGCCGCCCAGACTGTCGGCCCAGTTGAGCGCGTCGAGATAATCTTCCAACGCCAGCATAGACGGCGTGTTGATGGTCTCGCCCTTGAAAATGCCCTCAATCAGCGCGCCCGATTTGGTCAGGCGAAAGATTTTCGGCAGCGGCCAGCTTGGCGTATAGCTTTCCAGCCGCTCAACGGCGCGGGGGCTGAGAATAATCATGCCATGCGCGCCCTCGCCGCCCAGCACTTTTTGCCAGCTATAGGTCGTGACATCGAGCTTGTCCCACGGCAAATCCATCGCAAAAGCCGCCGAGGTGGCGTCACACAGCGTCAGGCCGCCGCGCTGGTCTGGAATCCAATCGCCATTTGGCACGCGCACGCCCGAGGTCGTGCCGTTCCAGGTAAAGGCGACATCGCGCGCGAAATCGACCGCCGATAAATCGGGCAGTTCGCCATAATCGGCTTCCATCACGCGAATATCATCGAGCTTTAGCTGTTTCAACGCATCGGTAATCCAGCCCTTGCCGAAACTTTCCCAGCCCAGAATATCAAGCCCGCGCGCGCCCAGCATGGTCCACATGGCCATTTCATAAGCGCCGGTGTCAGAGGCCGGCACAATGCCGATGCGATAATTATCCGGCACGCCCAACAAGGCGCGCGTTTTGTCGATCGCTTCGGCCAGTTTCGCCTTGCCCGGTTTCGAGCGGTGCGAGCGGCCGAGAACCGCGTTTTCCAGTGATTTCAAAGAATAGCCCGGCCGCTTGGCGCATGGTCCGGACGAAAAATCAGGTCGTGCCGGACGCAAATCCGGCTTTACTATATTTGTCATCATCAACCCTTCCAGATCGTTGCCTCTCGTTGGGGAGAGGTGTCCCACGGGTGATATAGGGGGAATCTAGAGGTGGGGCAAATAGATTTTTTTATACAGAAAGTTTTTGGGTGGGCAATAACTGGAATTGTCATCCCAACCTCCTTTTTATTTTTATTGACGAAGGTTAGAATAGATTAATGCAGTTCGACTGTCATATTTAACAATTGTAAAAAATCAAAGCCCATGCCCCAACGGCCCGTTGCCGCTGCCAATATTTGGCGCGTTGGTGATGGCGCGGCGGACGTAAATAAGCGCGGCCTCGCATGCCGTTTTCAGCACGGCGTCATCAGGGCGGCCTTTGCTATCCAGCGGCGCGTCTTCGCTATTTGCGGCCACCACCGCATTGGCCAATTGTCCGGCCAGCGCGCTGGCCAAGGTGCAACCCGTGCCGTGCGTGTTTTTGGTGTTGAGCCGCTCGTGCTCAAACACCTCAAAGCCCAATTGCGTGGCGAGCAAATCCGTCACCACCTTGCCGGTTCCATGCCCGCCCTTAATCAGCGCGGCATGCGCGCCATCACGCATCAGCGTATCGGCGGCGCGTTTCATATCATCAAGCGTATCAACATCGCGCCGCGTCAGTAGGCCGGCCTCGGGCAGATTGGGCGTGACAATCAGCGCGTGATTAACCAGCAGCGAGACCAGCGCATCCATCGCGCTGTCTTGCAGCAGCTTATCGCCCGATGTCGCCACCATAACCGGGTCAACAATCATTGGCAGTTGCGGGGCCAAGTCACTGCGTTGTTCAGCCACCGCTTCAATCACCTCGCGCGTGGCCAACATGCCGGTCTTCATCATATCGGCGCCAATATCGCTGAGAATAGAGGTCATTTGAGCCGCCACAAAAGCCGGGGGCACAGCAATAATGTCTTGCACGCCCAGCGTGTTTTGCGCGGTCAAGGCCGAGATGGCTGTGCCCGCATAAGCGCCCTGCGCCATGATGGATTTAATATCGGCCTGAATACCCGCGCCGCCGCCACTATCGGAACCGGCAACAACAAGCACTTTACCCTTTGAAGACGGGGTGTCGCTCACGCAGCGACCGATTGAATGCGACCGACAATTTCGGCCACCACATTTTGCACCAGCACGGCGTCATCGCCCTCGCCCATGACGCGGATAAGCGGCTCCGTGCCGCTTTTTCGAATAACTAGTCGGCCACTATTGCCGAGCTTTTGCTCACCTGCTTGAATGGCGGCAATCACCTCTTCATTTTCCAACGGCACACCGGCATTGAAGCGCACATTTTCAAGAATTTGCGGCACCGGCTCAAATACGCGGCACAAGTCAGATACCGGTCGGTCGGTTTGTTTCATCACCGCCAGCACTTGCAGCGCGGCAACAAGCCCGTCACCGGTTGTGCCGAAATCGCTCATCACCATATGGCCCGATTGCTCGCCACCCAGATTAAAGCCGTGCTGGCGCATATGCTCCACCACATAGCGGTCGCCCACTTGCGTGCGCGCGAGGTTCAGCCCATTGCCGTGCAAATAACGCTCCAGCCCAAGATTGGACATCACTGTAGCGACAATGCCCGGCGCGCTCAGCAATTCGCGGCGTTGCCAGTCACCGGCAATCAGTCCCATAAGCTGGTCGCCATCAATCATATTGCCGTTTTCATCGCAAATAATCAGCCGATCGGCATCGCCATCTAGCGCAATGCCGATATCGGCTTTTTCAGCGCGCACTTTATCGGCCAGCATTTGCGTATTGGTCGAGCCGCAATCTTGGTTAATGTTAAAGCCGTCCGGCTCTACACCGACGGAAACAACCTCCGCTCCCAATTCCCACAGCGCGGTGGGCGCAACCTTATAGGCCGCGCCATTGGCGCAATCGACAACCAGTTTAATGCCCTCCAGCGTCATCTCGCGCGGGAAGGTGCGCTTGGCAAATTCAATATAGCGCGCTTGGCTGTCATCAATCCGCTTGGCGCGTCCCAGCTCGGCAGATGGCACTAATTCGCCGGCCGGCGTGTCCATTAATTGTTCAATCTCATATTCGATATTATCCGACAGCTTAAAACCGTCAGGGCCGAACAGCTTAATGCCGTTATCCTCAAAGGCATTATGCGAGGCGGAAATCATCACGCCAATATCGGCGCGCAAAGAGCGCGTGAGAAACGCCACGGCGGGGGTCGGAATCGGCCCGAATAAAAACACATCCATGCCCATAGAGGTGAAACCGGCAACCAGCGCAGGCTCAATCATATAACCGGACAGCCGCGTATCCTTGCCGATAACGACACGATGGCGATGCTCGCCGCGGCGAAAATAGCGCCCCGCCGCCATGCCCAAGCGCAAAGCGGTGTCGGCTGTCATTTTCTCGCCATTGACGCGGCCACGAATACCGTCAGTTCCGAAATATTTCCTAATCATGCCCTTATCTCGCAAAAATCGGCGGCACAGGGCAAATCACAAGCTGTTGCAATTTATTACTTTTTAGCGATATGTGCCCGTTGCATCACGCAATTGAATGGCATGCGACAACTGCTTGGCATCATGGGTGCGGATAAAATCAACGCCTTGCGCCAGAGCCAACATTTCCGCCGCCAGCGATATGGGCCCGCTTTCCTCAATGCTGACACCCGATAGCGCGCGCAAAAAACTCTTGCGCGACACACAGACCAGCACCGGCAGGCCAAACTCTGCCTTTAAGCGGTCGAGTCCGGCCAGCACAGCCAAAGATGTGTCGGGCTTATTGCCGAGGAAAAAACCCATGCCGGGGTCGAGGGTTATTTTGTCCTGCGCCACACCGGCTTTCACCAGGGCCTCCAAACGCGCGCCAAAAAAACGATATATATGCGCCCAAATATCACCCTCAGGCGCGTCTTGGCGGGTCGCAATGCCTTTCGATTGAATGGCGTGCATCAGCACTAGCCTGCCCTGATAATCGGCCAATTGGTCATATAAAGAAGGCGCGGCAAAGCCGTTAATATCGTTCAACCAATCAGCTCCTTGCGCAATCGCCCAGGCTTGCGTTTCGGACTGAAAACTATCGACGCTTAACGGCACACCCAATTTTTTAAGCGCGTCCCATACGCTTTCCAGCCGCGCAATCTCGCGGGCCGGTGACACATCACCCGCATCGGGATGGCTGGAGGCCGGGCCAATATCCAAAATATCCGCGCCATCGCCAACCAGCTTTTGCGCCTGCGCCAGCGCTTTGTCGGGCGATAGAAAATCACCGCCGTCAGAAAAACTGTCGGCGGTGATATTGAGTATTCCGAAAATCTGCGCCATCAAACGCGCATCTCGTAATTTACGTGCCTTGCGGTTCTGCGCCACCGACACCGGCCGAACCGGTTGTCGGGAATGGCGAGGCCGGCCCACCGCTTTGCGGCTTATTATCGTCCTCAGGACGATGCGGCATCTCGCCTTTCAGCAAGCCGATAATCTCGTCACCGCTCAGGGTTTCAAATTCCAGCAGGCCTTTGGCAATCACATGCAAATCGTCCATTTTTTCACTGCAGATTTTGCGGGCCATTTCATAGCCCTCTTCCACCAGCTTACGCACTTCGGCATCAATGCGCCGCTGCGTTTCCTCAGACATGTTTTGCTTTTGCGCGACCGAATGACCGAGGAAAACCTCTTGCTCATTCTCGCCATAGGCCAGCGGGCCCATTTCTTCGCTCATGCCATATTGAGTGACCATCGCCTTTGCCATATTGGTCGCCATTTGAATGTCAGACGACGCGCCCGAGGTTACTTTTTCGTCACCAAAAATCAGCTCCTCAGCAATCCGTCCGCCCATCGCAACCGCCAAATCGGCTTTCATTTTGCCGCGCGTCACCGATACTTGGTCACGCTCAGGCAAACGCATCACCATACCCAGCGCACGACCGCGCGGAATGATTGTGGCCTTATGCACCGGATCTGAGGCTTCCATATTCAAAGCAACCAGCGCGTGACCGCCCTCGTGATAAGCCGTCAGACGTTTTTCGTCTTCGGTCATCACCATCGAGCGACGCTCTGCGCCCATCATCACCTTGTCTTTGGCATCTTCAAATTCTTGCATCGACACCAAACGCTTGGCGCGACGTGCGGCCAATAAAGCGGCTTCATTCACCAAATTGGCGAGGTCGGCACCGGAGAAACCCGGTGTGCCGCGCGCAATAGTGCGGGCATCGACATCGGTCGCCAAAGGCGTTTTCTTCATGTGCACTTTGAGGATTTTCTCGCGGCCAATAATATCCGGATTGGGTACAACAACCTGACGGTCAAAGCGACCCGGGCGCAGCAGCGCAGGATCCAACACGTCAGGGCGGTTGGTGGCGGCAATCAGAATAATGCTCTCATTGGCTTCAAACCCGTCCATCTCAACCAGCAATTGATTGAGCGTTTGCTCGCGCTCATCATTACCGCCGCCGAGACCGGCACCACGGTGGCGACCGACCGCATCAATCTCATCAATAAAGATGATGCAAGGAGCATTGGTTTTGGCTTGCTCAAACATGTCGCGGACACGGCTCGCGCCGACACCGACAAACATTTCAACAAAGTCAGAACCTGAAATTGAGAAAAACGGCACATTGGCCTCACCGGCAATGGCTTTAGCCAGCAGGGTTTTACCCGTGCCCGGAGGGCCGACCAGCAATGCGCCTTTGGGGATACGACCACCGAGACGCTGAAATTTAGTCGGGTCTTTCAAAAACTCGACGATTTCCTGCAAATCATCTTTGGCCTCATCAATACCGGCGACATCATCAAACATCACGCGGCCCTGCGCTTCATTCAGCAGCTTGGCTTTTGACTTGCCAAAACCCATCGCGCCACCGCGACCGCCGCCTTGCATTTGGCGCATGAAGAACACCCAAACGCCGATAAGCAGCAGCATCGGGAACCATGAAATCAGCACGCCGAGCAATGTCGGTGAGCCTGAGCTATCGGGCTTGGCGGTGATGGAAACACCACGCTCTTGCAGCCTTTGTACCAATGACGGGTCATTGGGCGGCGAATAAGTGTTAAAGGAAGTGCCATCGGAATAATTACCGGTGATGGCGTCACCTTCAATCGTCACGGCAGCAACTGTGCCTGCATCAACCTCTGCAATAAATTGCGAGAAGTTAATATTGCGGTTCGATGTCTGCGCCACAGGCCCCTGAAACACATTGAACAGGGTAAAGAGCATTAGGCCGACAACCAACCAAACAGCTATATTTCTCATACTATTCACCGTTTCACCTTTGTTTTGTCCATAGACTTTTTTCGTGGCAACTCTGTTACAAATAATATAGGCACGCGCGCGCCGATTTTCCAGCCCTGCATCTACCCCTGCCCGTGCTCAAAAATATGGCCGTAAAAGCCATTATGATAAACGTCAGAAACCTCAAAACCCGCCAGTTTTCCGCCGGTTTTCGTTAAAACAGGGCAATTGATAAGCACCTCATCGGCAAATAAACCGGGCAGTGCGGCAAAATAGACAGCAGGCAATTTTTTATCGAAAACCACGCCGCGATTACGCATTTCCTGCACACCCGCTTGCCCAAGCGCCGCCAGATGCAGCTTCTTATCGGCTTTTTCCGATGCGAAACGGAAGCGATTATCCCAGATACCGTCGCCATCATGCAGCGCAAGCGGCGATGGGCAGGCCGCCGCCTCGCGTCCCATAAAAATGGTATCGCCACGCCAACGCAGTTGAGCGCCGCCCAGCACGGCCCCGCCATATGGGCTATTCGCCATATGCTGAAGCACGCGTTCGGATTTACGCCGCTTAAGCGGATGCGCATGCTGGCCAAAATACTGCACAAAACGTCCCAGCAGACGTTGTTGATGCGCTTGCGGCACGGCCTCAAAGCCTGCGCGTGGCAAACATAAAACGCCATATTCATGCCAATCGGCATGAGTTTCCAGCCAGCCGGTCAATTTTTTATCCAGCGCGGCCTGGGTTTGTCGCATGGTCGCGGCCATATCGGCCAATGTCGCCGCGTCCAGACCTTCTGCCGCCAGCTTGGGCAGTAAACGCCGCCAGCGCACACGCTCAAAACGTTTATCCTCATTGCTTGGGTCGTCAATCACCGGCAGGCCCGCCGCCGCCGCGATATTTTTCAGCGCGTCACCGGCATCATTCAAAAAGGGCCGCAGCAATAATAAAGGCCCGGCCTCAGTATGAATTTTACGGCGCGGGGCCATGCCGCCCAGACCTTTGACGCCACTGCCGCGGGCCATACGCATTAAAACGGTTTCCGCTTGGTCGTCTTGGTGATGCGCCAGAACCAAAGCCTGCGCCTCATATGCGGCGCACCAGCCCGCCATCAACCGATAGCGCAAATTGCGCGCTTCTTGCTGAATGCCGGTTTGAGACAGATTTTCATCTGCCGCCAATAGGTAATGCGGCAAGCCTAAAGCG
>Ga0213866_10000536_pt1 | contig 30229 bp, 32 predicted proteins | sample PICome_11_FD_160079 | JGI IMG/M metagenome (GOLD analysis project Ga0213866, IMG submission 160079) | Coastal seawater microbial communities near Pivers Island, North Carolina, United States - PICO284 | ecosystem: Environmental > Aquatic > Marine > Coastal | place: USA: North Carolina... | reverse complement strand
CATTACCTGATAAATTAGCCCTGAGGAAATTATTACCAGCACTAGATTCTTCCAGAACAAAAATTTCCTCGGTTTGCAATCTAATTGTAGATCCAGTAGATCTAATAATAGAATTAGATCCATCATGAACTATTTCTAAATCATCATCAGTACCAAAATATAATTTCTTATCATCAGGGAAGAACATACTTCCACCGATGTTCACATTCTTGGCAATACCAACGCCACCCGTGACTACAAGTGCTCCAGATGTGGCACTTGTGGATTCTCTATCATCCTTAACTATAATTTGTTTGGAGAAGGTAGCCCTTTTCTTGATCCCAACTTCATTATTGAATGTAACTGGTCCATCAAACTGTGAAAGGATTTGTCTAGAATCTCCACCTTCAACAATGATTCTTTCCTTAACAGTAATCTCGTCGAAGATTGCACTCAAACGTGCTGGATCTTCACCAGTAACTGTTGGAATTGGAGTATCAAACGAAGTTTCTTCACCAGTAGAGGAAGACTTCTTAGTGTTACCAATGTAGAAGTCACCTCTGTTGTTCATACCAGTGTAAACAACAATACCGGCAGATCTTTCCTGTGCCTGTGACAAGAATTCTTCTCTTTCTGTAAGAGTTCTTGTCTGAACCTGTGGAAGACCTGTGGAATAGTTACCAGGACCATAACCAAGATATTCAAATGTATGACCTGATGCACGAATGATTGATGGTCTACGGAATTCAACGGGAACTGGTCTGATCTTTTTAATCAGTGATGTATCGGAGTGTATTCCAACATTAGTCGAAAATACTCCACGAAGAACGGTTATTTTATTGACTCCTGTGAGAGTTGAAGATGCAACTCTCATTACCTCGTCATCAATCTGAATATAAGTTCCAAGTGGGAATCTTTCTGTGATTCCAACACCAGTTGCAGCACCAGAGTTTGGATGAGTTACTGGGATTAATGTTGTGGTTAGACCAATAACATTTCCACTATTACTAATGGTTAGAGTATCTCCATCATAGAAATATTGTTGTCTAGCAGCCAAGTTTTCCTGACTTCTATCAGATACTCCAGAGTTTGATGAAAAACTATGTTTGAATATTCTTGCAGGACTCGTTAGTTGAGTTGTGGTTGTGGCAGTAAATACTGTGGTGCTGACTTTTGATTTGACAAGATAATCACCAAGATTGTTATTACTTGAATCAACAACTCTGAACTTATTACCTGCAACAAGACCGTGTGCTGATGAACAGGTGAAAGTCGTAGTGCCACTTGCAAAAGTAGAAGAACTTATGACAATGGAAGGACCTACATTGAGAACGATGTGTCCTGCCTTCAGAATAGGATCACTGGTTGTTCTTGTGATTGCAATTCTATTAGCAGTTGGAACGTCAGTGATGCGATAATATGCATCAGAAATGGTTGAAATACCAGTAAACTGAAGTGCCTCACCAATATTGGTAGTAATACCAGAGTTTGAAAGAGTGATATAACCATCTTGATTACCACCCATTGCACTGTTATCAAAGTAGAGTGTATCTCCACTCGAATAACCAGAACCAGGTGCCTGAATCTGGAAAGATTGAATCGTATTACTGGTTACACTTACAATACCAGTTGCTCCATTCCAAGATGAATATGCACTATTATTATAGAGTTTTACATTATAATATGTTCCGTTTGTTCTCGTTCCTGTACCTGCACTCGTAAGTGCTGCTGTAGATACACCAGCAAATGTGTGATTTCTGGAGAAAGTAACTGTCTGAATACCGGCACTTAGTGGAAGAACAGAATCAACAATCAGTCCACCGGCAAGATGAGTTACAAAAGAATCGGCAGACTCCCTTGTAATGCTCCCTTTCAAATCACTGGTATGAACATCACCGATTGGGAAAGACAGTGCTCTCGATTTAGATGATGCCGGATTATCATTTACATTATCTCTATCAGTTTGTGGATAAAGATCAGTAACATTTTGTCCATATTCAAGATCCGTAAACTCTGCAGTGATTGCATTGTCTGCCTTCAGTGCATAGATGTGATATACACCATCTTGTTGTCCATCAATATATTCATTAATGACTTCATTGCGATAAAGATAGAAGTTACTCTGTAAATCGTTTCTTTGATATCTTGGCAGATTGATATCTCTTGTACTGGTATCATTATTAAATGTTCCTGGATTACCAGTTGCATTTGCATAAGTGAATGACATATTGTCGGCACTTACGGATGCAACAGTAAATGTTCCATTGTATCCACTGGTTGCGGATCCAACAGTATTATTGGTATCAGTTACATTAGTGATGATAATTTGATCACCAACATCAAGATTGTGGGGAAGTTCTGTAATTACAGAAGAGATTCCTGTGTTATGAGAACAGTTTGAGATGAATCTTGGGTTTCTATTATATTCAAAGTTATTGAGTCCAATAGTTGTAAAACTAGATTCTGCAGTGGAAGTAAAACCAGTTGTACTGGATTCTTGAATAATAAATCCAGATTCGGGTGTCTTTGCGTTTGGAAGTTCTTTTGGAATAACAACTCTGAACTTATAAATCTTCTCATCCAAACTTCTGTTATCGGGATTTCTCTTTACAAAAGATGGATTTGTTTCTGCACCAATACCGGCAACACCAAGAGTATTGAGAGTGGAGTAGATACCGTTCGATGAATCGACAGTAATGTACCAACGACTTTGTGCAGTATCAAACTGGACAGGATGTCCTGCCTCTCCGGCAGATTTATCAGTAACTCTGCTTCTAACTCTAAGATCTGTTCCACCATATAATGTTATGGCATTATTATTGTCGGCATCTGTTTTTGTTGATGCCAACTGAATCTTAGGTCTATCCGCAACATCAGTCGCATCGGCAAGAGAGATTACAAAATAAACCTTATGTGGTTCTATATTTTCTGGATAGTCTGCAGAATCACTCAGAAGAATGACTTTTTCACCAGTTTGTAGTTTGTGATTTAAACCAATCGTTAATTTGCTATCTGCTACGGCAGTAACATCAAACTCTTTGAATGATGTCGAAGAACCATCTTGCATATAAATGTTTGCTTCACTGGTTCCGGAACCAACATTTACAAACAACTTATCATTGACTTTTGCACCAATACGATATCCCTGAGTCAGTACTGGTGGAACATCATCTCTTGATTCGAATCCACGAAGATAGAGGTGTGTTGAAATACCAGCTGCTGTTGTAACACCAACATCAATACTCAACCAATCGATATTTTCTTCTGCTTCATTTGTAGATCTTGGTGGAATAACGTGAGTGATAAATGCTTTATTATCCTTTGCAAATGCCGTCTTTTTAAATCCATCGGAAACAAGAGATAGTTGTCCGAAGTTTGAGTTGGAGTTTGTAATAGAAGCATCACCACCACTCTCACAAGTAAAGTGTTTATGATATCCAATCGCAAACACGGAAACAATCTGTAAGATCGCATCATTGGTGATTTTAATGTGTGTCTGACCCCATCCTCTGCGATATATTGCTTCAGAATCTAAATGGTAGATTTTGTTAGGATTTGTTGAAGAAGAACCATTTGACAAATCTGCACCGGAAACTCTAGTGATGCCAATAGAATCATAGTTTCTTGAAGATTTGTTATATTTTACGAATGCACGATCATCTTTTTGTAGTGAAACACCAGTAAACTGTGCAACAACCATCGAACGGAAACCAGATGCCTTACTTCCGTCTGCTAACATTCCGTTCAAACCATAAACGGAGCGCATTGAAATATTGAAGATATATGGAGATGCACCAGATACCGTATCAGTTTCAATCGTTACTTCTGCACCAGAAGCAGTTCCTGGAGTAGGAAGATTTTTTCTAAATGTTGGAAGAAGATAAGTGAATACTCTCGGATTATCTGGATCAACATTCTGAACTTTTGTTGAAATGTTGTAATCTGCTGGAGATACACCAGTAATCTTGATGGGAGTTCCTGCTGAAAGTTCGTGATCTACTGCTGTTGTTACTGTGACCTGATTGTTTGGAACTCCACCAGCACCTGCTTCGATTGAAGCAATAGAAATGGGATCAGATGCAAATGCACCGACAATCTCCCATTCTGGTCTTTGCTTTGCAAATCCACCAGGTTCAGCAGGATACTTACTATCAATATTTCTATCTGGACTACCTGATCCTGTATTGTATGCGTTCGAAAGTTTCGCATAATACATATCAAGATCGGTCAAATCATAGGTTGTTCCACCTCTAATGACCTTATTTACACCATCGGCATACTCAAAGCAAGTTAGTTTATGGTGTGAAAAAATTGGTTTTGATTTATTATTTACAGAGAAATCATCTGGATCTGTATAGACTGTACCAGACTCTAAACCATCAAAGAGAGAGAACTGCCAGAAGTAACAAGTACCAGTGATTCTAAAGATTGCAGAGGGATCTACATTAACATCAGTTGGGTTTGGAACATATAGGGGTCTGATTTTAGTTTTTCTCAGATCAAGACCGACAAGAGAAGTGCCTCTAGGTACAATGACACCACCATTTACACTGTTGAACTTATAGAGAATATTATCTTCTTGTGTTAAATCAAAATTTGTATTTAAATCTAAGTTGAGTGTGGTTTGTGCTGCTGTATCTGCTCCACTGCGAGATACAGTTCTTGCCTGACCACTAGTATTTTTGATATAAAATCCCGGTCTATTATCAACAATGTGCTCACCAGGCATCAAAAGAATAGTAGTTTTCTCAATGAGATCGTTACTATTTCCTTTTACATATGAAAATCTTGCCGATTCTAAGATTGCCCTCTGAATCGTTTTAAAAGGTCTGGCAAGAGAATTACCAGTGTTATCAATACTGTCAGTTGCATCCAGATCTGCAGGACTTACATATAAAATACGACCTTCAGTGTTTTTGATGAAATTATCTAATTTGTTTAATCCCAAGACTCCGCACCAATAACTTTCTACTATGATTTATTTATCCTAGCAAATCCTCCTCGTCATAGAAAGGAATTAAGTCTTCGGGCAAAATTTGTGGGTTTGATATCTCTACAGGATCAAAGCAAGGATGTGCCTCTTCTAATATCAAATAAGTTGATCCTTTATAAACATCATCAACTTCATAAGACTTATTTTTATTTGCCTCTTCTACTAAATCTTTATCATAAAGATGTCCATCTGGCATTTCATCAAATGTGAAAGGTATATCATTTAAGAAATACATTTTCACTATTATTCTCTCGTCGTTATACCAACAGTGTTTCGTACTTACTGTATAAGACATCACTTTATTTCCTTTAGAGTATTTATTTTACATCTCATCAATCATTTTGATGGTATTTGTTAAGACATTTGCTCCATTGATACACATCTGATCTGTGGTCTTTTCTTTCGGAGAATGACTGATACCACCAATTGATGGGACAAATATCATACCCATTGGACAAAATGTAAAGTTCTGTGCATCGTGTGATGCTCTTGAAGGCATCTCAATACTCTTCAAATCACCACAAGATTCTGATATAAACTCCATAATCTTCTTATCACATAGTGCAGGTTCTGACTGATGAGAGATTTCATATCTTAAATCAAACTTCTTACATACATCTTCTACAAAACTCTCCATCGTATCAGCATACAAATCTCGTACCTGTAATGTAAAATCAACACGACCAGGAACAACACTGAATGCATTTGGATGAACATCTAATACACCAACAGTTGCAACCAATCCATCACACTCTTGTGCTTTCTTATTGATGTAAGTGATGATCTCCGCAGTTTTTACGAGAGCATCATCTCTCATATTCATTGGTGTTGTTCCTGCATGATTCTCTTGTCCAAATACAGAAACAGAGCATCTTCTCTGTCCTACGATACCCTGAACAATGCCAATATCTAATTGCTGAACATCCAATACTGGTCCTTGTTCAACGTGAAGTTCAACGAATGCCTTAATATCTGGTTTTTTTGAGCAGTATCCAACTGATCCACCCATTGTATTTTCTTCATCATCAAAGATTACAACTTCCAATGGGTGCTTTAATTTACCTTTCAGTTCTCTAGCTGCTTCTAATCCTGCCAAAACACCCAGAGCACCATCATACTTACCGGCAGTTGCTACAGTATCTGTATGTGAACCAGTAACAATAGGAGCACCGGAACCAGGAAGAACTCCTCTTATGTTACCATAGATGTCTTTATTTACGGTCAAACCGTCTTCTAACATCCACTTTATCACAAGTGACTTTCCTTTAGTATCTGCTTCACTATAAGAAGGTCTTGGTAAAGTCTTTGAAAGTTCTTCGATGCGTTCGATTAGTTTCATATTTTATTTTTATATAGTGCGAGTAGGGAGACTTGAACTCCCACGACCGTGATGGTCAACAGATTTTAAGTCTGGTGTGTCTACCGATTCCACCATACTCGCAAGGTGGGTGAAGAGGGGATCGAACCCCCGACCGCCTCCGTGTAAAGGAGATGCTCTACCTCTGAGCTATTCACCCGATGGGACCATTATAACTCAAGGAGTCATTATGGTCAAGTGCTCGTTGTGGGAATCTAACCCACCTTCGATCGTTTATGAGACGATTGCATTCGACAGATTGCTAAACGAGCAAGTTATCAAATTCCCAATGACAGTTGGGACATAAAGGCATTAAATTTTCTTTAGCATTGATTATGGAGACAAGAGTGTTGCCTTCAAAATCTGAAATTGCTTTTTTGTGAGCAACCTCTATATGCTTATTATAACCACATTTGCAGCATTCTGTCCATCCTTCAAGTTTAGCAACTTTTCTTGCTCTCCATCTAACAGCACCATAGATGTTTGATGGAGTTTTTCCAAGAAGTTTCATTTCATCAAGAGTTTTATCATCAAAATTTAGTCCACTTTTCCATACAAGATGACAATCCATACATCGAACTCTATTAGACCAAATAGATTTTTGACAATCTTTACACTTTCCTTTTTTAGGATTTTTTGGATGATGAGAGTTGTTTAAAATTGCTGCACAACTTCTACTGCAAAACTTTCTCCTTTTATCTTGTGCTTCAAAGGGATTTGAGCAATTTTTGCAGATTATTGTGTGGGTTTTCATTATGTGTTTTGAAACATTCTATAATATTATTTATATCATAAGTTGTTTCAAAACACAATACTCGTGGGCGGTTACGATCCGCCTCAAAGCCGCTAATCTGGCGGAAAAGGTTTATAAAACCTCTCTGACTACCAAGTCTCACGAGCAGAATACATCAATCAGCGTCGTTATTGTCTGTTGTGTGTATTCGCAGAAAATCTGCCTCATCAGCAGGCATAAACACTGCTGCTTTTCCGTCTTTTCTGACCACTCCTATTGTCTCCCCGTCTTCAACTCTTTTGAATAATGCATCAAAATTTTCTTCCCATTCCTGTAAAGTAAAAACTTCCATCAATGTTCCACAGTTGATTTATTTATCATGCAATAGCAAGGTCAGCATACTCAATTTGATCATCATTCAGGTTAGAAGTAACAACATCCAGTACAGACATGAACTGATCAACAGTATCACATTCCACAAACTTTTCATCACCCTGATCACTCAGGAGGAGAAAAGAACGAGAGCAGATGTCGATCACAATACCTTCGACAAACTCTTCGGTGCGTTGCATGGGGTGCTTCCCTTGATTACCCATATATTATAGGGCATCCGAGCAAGGGTGTCAACTGTGCCAGTCGGCAAACTGGTCAGATCAAAGATTTGATAAATTATTGACTGAAGAAATTACACCCACATTTACGGTTTTCCTCTTTTCTTGTTCAGCTCTAATATTTTTTGATCCCCAGTCTTGTAGTTCTTTTTCCATCTTCTTTTCTCTTACGTCGTTAAGATCTGTTCGTTCTGCACCACCAACAGCAGCATCTCTTTGAGAACGAAGAGTTTGTATTTCTGAAATAAGAGTAGTAATTGACGATGCAATTGCCACACAATGATTTTGACCATCAATTCCCGTTAAATCCGTCAAAGATGCATCTGGTGCAACACCAACACCAGCATACCACCAAGAAGTATTAATTCCTGCAGATCCAACAATTCTAGGATATCCTTCATGATCAGAAGCAGTTGTAGATACATCATCTCTTCCCGTTCCTAAAGTCGAAGAAGGTTGGAAAGTGTCTAGATAATCCTCTTCAAAATCTCCACCACCACCACCACCAACATTATAATCATCTGCTTCTACTTCTGTGGCAGCATCTCCAGACGATAATCTGCCATTATCTCTAAGATTTTCGTGCCCAAACCCAGCATATGATGGTGTTAAAGTTACAATTTTAGTTGGTTCAAATGGATTCTCAGCACCATAATTTGCATTTGATCCTGCCATACTATCATAAACTTCAAGTGCCTCTCTATCCTCAATAATATCATAAGGATTGCCAAAATTAGTGGTAATAGCTGCTACAGGTCTAATACCACTACCGATAGTTAGAGCAGTATATGCAATACCTGGCCAACAGTTACGGGCAATTGCTTCAGCAGATAAAGTTACGATTTCTTGCTTCTTTGCATTGATTTGTGCATTAAATGATAGAATTTTTTCATCAAATTCTTTACATAATTCTTGAAGTGTTTGGGCATCTCTCTCAATTTCTGCTTCAACTGTTCCAACAACACCATGATCATAAAGATTTGAATCTACTTCTTCTGTTTGTTTGGAGTAAGTTCCATCATCATTCTGAGTAATAGTAACTTTTTCTATTTTTTCTGGTGCGGTGACATCTGGAGATGGATTATCAAAAGCACCATCTAATCGTTTTTGATCCTTTTCAAATAGTTCTATTGCCCTATTCTTTAATGATTCATTCATTTTCAGTTCTCCAGTTCAGATACTCTTTGCTTTAGTTCTTCAATTTGTTTTTGTTGTTCTTTCATTCCATCGATAAGGTGAGCAACTAGATTTTCATAAAGAACTCTTTTATAAGTTCTTGCTTTTTGTTTACCACCTTTAACACTAATTACCTTCTGTCTATAAACGACTTCTGGCACAACTTTTTCAACTTCCTGTGCAATTAATCCAATCATATTTGGATATTTCTTGGCAAGATTTGGAACAATTTCTTCATCCCAATTAAAAGTCACTGGATTCAATCTCATAATTTTATCCAGACCATTTGTTAATGGTTCTATATTCTTTTTAAGTCTTACGTCAGATGTGTGTGGACCAGTAGTAAGGATCTCTCCATTATACGTCCAAGATCCATTTAACGAACCAAGTGGACTATTGTGAGACTCAGATGCAGCATTGGTATTATCAACTGGTGCAGTATAAAGTTTCTTTGGTACAACTGAAGATTTAAGACCAGCTAATGATGATTCGATAGCACTATATATAGCTTTTAATGGTCCAAGTGAGACATCAGTTCCAAATTTTATATCAGTACCAAGTGTATTCCAAACACCAGTGTGAAGATCAAGACCAATAGAATTGAAACTCAATGGTGAAGTTGCTGATGTTCCTACCACAAGTGCGGCACTAAATGGAGTGGCTGCCGCACCAGTACCAAAGTGTCCCTTATATGCTGAAAGTGATCCAGGTTCCCAGAAACCAGAAGGGAAATTTAATGCACCTCCCCGTATTGGATCGAAAACATCTAAAGTGCCTGTTTCTAAATTTTGAAAAGCCATTACTTACAAGTCTCCGCAATATCTGTAATTAAACTAGCAACTGGACCCGGCATAAATGTTCCCAATAATCCACTTAATGGTGAACCTTGCATGATCTCATCATACAATATTCTAAGATTTCCTTTTGCATTGAGAGTAATACTATCAGCGGCAGTTACACAAACTTTACCACCGGCAAGATTGAGTTGTTCATCTGCTCTCATTGTAATGTGATCATTTGCCTTAATTAAAACAGATCCGTCACTACCAGAACCAATTGTTTCGATGTATATATTTTTTGCTATAATTTTGAGATTTCCATTTTGAGCATCTAATACGATGTCTCCATTTTCGGCAACGATTGATTTTGCAATATTTTCTTTTTCACCTTCATTTCTTTCTTTTGTAAGATTAGTTCCACAAATTTCGTGTGAACAACCAGGAATAATCTCTGCTTTATTGCCACCTAGTGTATATGTTTGATGTTGTCCACCTTTCAGATCGACAATCATACAAGTGTCTACACTTTCTCCAACTTTATCCTGCTCACCAGATGGTCCCATAAAGATGAGACCATATTGGTTATCGGCAATAATCTGCTCTACTGGTAGGGGTTTTGTCATTTAACTTACACAATCAACAACACGGACAAGATCTTTTCTTGTAAATCCTCTCTCTACTAACACACTTCTTCCTCTCAGAGTATCAATGGGACCATCTAGTTGTAACTGTGGATCTCCATCTACACCTGTATCTATATCGGTTTCATTAAACTCGGCAACAGGAGTGAATGATACGATTGGTTCAATAATAGCACCCTCACCTGTTGGACTATTTATTTCTATCTCTGGAAGACCTGGAAGTCCACAAGCATTAGATCCAACCTGAATACTTACAATTTGTCCAAATTCTGTCATCTGAACTGCCGCGGTAAGTCCAGGAATATCCGGTGTGATAGTAATACTATCATTTACGGTATATCCAACACCAGTATCTAGAATTCTAAATCCTTCTAAACAAACAACAAAGTCATTTGATGGTTGTTCTACAACAACATCTGATGGTGGATCAAACTCTGTTCTTCCATCTCTTGGTGGTGCCGGTGGAGTTGTTGTTAAGATAATATCGACAACTTGTCCACCAGTTCCACCAGTTCCAGTTCCAGTTCCACCAGCAGTTACAGGAGTTCCACCAATTCCACCAGCAGTTACAGGAGTTCCACCAGCAGTTACAGGAGTTCCACCAATTCCTCCTACAGTTACAGGAGTTCCACCAATTCCTCCTACAGTTACAGGAGTTCCACCAGTTCCTCCTACAGTTACAGGAGTTCCACCAGCAGTTACAGGAGTTCCACCAGCAGTTACAGGAGTTCCACCAGTTCCACCAGCAGTTACAGGAGTTCCACCAATTCCTCCTACATTTACAGGAGTTCCACCAGTTCCTCCAGCACTTCCAGGAGTTCCACCAGCAGTTACAGGAGTTCCACCAGCAGTTACAGGAGTTCCACCAGTTCCACCAGCAGTTACAGGAGTTCCACCAATTCCTCCTACATTTACAGGAGTTCCACCAGTTCCTCCAGCAGTTACAGGAGTTCCACCAGTTCCTCCAGCAGTTACAGGAGTTCCACCAGTTCCACCAGTTCCAGTTCCACCAGTTCCACCAGTTCCAGTTCCACCAGTTCCAGGTTCACTGATCACCGCATATCCACTTGTGAAAGTATCCCCACAACCATCTACAAAAGATACAAATGGGGGTCTTGTGTATCCAGAACCACCGTTTATAAGATTTACCCCGATTGTTCTTCCGACATTATCGACGATTGCTTCTGCAACCGCACCTGCACCTCCACCTCCAAAGATTTCAATACTCGGTGGTCCACACTTAAATGCACTGACATCACAGTCAGTTGTGCTTGATGGGAATTTTCCTGCCGCATCTCCAAGAGGTTGTCCAAATATTGATTGTTTATCAATAAAATCTATTGCACCCTCAACAATTTCACTTTCTGATGGTACATCCAAAAATTGTGCAAAATTATCAATTTCTGCCTGAGATGGTCCACCCCAAGGACTTGCCTTAAACTTTTTAATTTCTGGGCAATTTGGTTTTGCACATAAGAATGCCTCAAATCCAAGAATAAAGTCAAGTGCCTGAAATACATTGCCGACAATTTTTGTAACACCACCAAGAACATCATTAATCTTATCTAAAATTGGACCAACTGCATTATCAACAATCGCCGCAATATTATTAACAAGTGCATTGGTAAATTGTTGTGCGGCACAGAAAGGAACATTAACAATCTTTCCGACTAACTCAAATAAGAAGTCTCCTGCCATATTAACAAGATTCTTAACAATATCCTTAAACGCACAGAAGATATTATCAACAACTGCTTGAATGATAGTATTTTTGATTACTTTTGCTACTGTTGGAAGAAGCATATTAATCAAATCTGAAATACCCTTTCTAATTTTATCTAATAAGAAATCTCGCAGTCGATTTATAAGAGTTTTAAGAACTGCACCAATAATATCAGATGTATTTCTAATTAATGCTGTGATGTTTTGTAGTTTGTTTATCGTTCCATTTACATAAAGATCACCGTATTTTTTGATTCCTTTAACTGCCTCAAAAAACTTTTGTAGTGTCGTGTTAATCTTGGACATCTCTGATGTCCCACAAGGATTTGGAAGATCTCTTTCGGTTTTATAATATGCGAGTGCATTTTTAAATGAAACACTATTAAAATACTTTTCACAATCAGGAGTATCTTTAAATGTAAATCCTTTCGCAGTTTCTCTTGCATTGCATTCTTCTGGAATACCTTCTTGTAAATCATTGCCAACTTTTGCCTTGATTAATGCATCTGTTTCTGCTGATATCTCTTTATATTTTTCTTTTTCCTCATCAGTCCATAAGTCTGATGATTTCTCATTTAATTCATCAATTTCTTTCCTATTTTCTTCTATTTTAGCATCAATTTCATCATTACTTAATTGACCAAATTGATTGTCAAACTCTAGTTCAGTGTCTGGTACTGGTACTGGTTTATTACTCTTAGTTTCTACTCCTGTTGCAGGATCACTTGCAGTTCGAATATCTGCAGGAGATTCAGTAGATCCTGGACTTATTGTTGTCTTTACGTTAGCATTTGGAGTTTTTAGTGTACTATTTCCTGCAGTATTAAAATAATGATTTCCAACCTTCGTTACATTTACATTTTGAGATGGATCATTAAATGCCGAACCAGTTCTAAAACCGGTTGAACCCATCATACTATTAATCTCGTTTGGAGGTATGTTTTGTGCCTCTAGTCTGCCTCTCAAATCTGCAGGATTTCTGGCGATGGCAATTGCTTTTCTAGCACTATCAAGTTCTGCCTTGGAAAAGTTTTTATTAATAGATCCGTCACTAACAACCTGATATTGTCCTTTACCATAAATGACACCAGTTATACTGGCATCATTTGCTAGAAACGTTCCCTTTCCAACAGTACCACTTTGGATGAGACCAGCACGATTTAGAATACTCCTAGCGACAAGAGCTTGACCAATTTGACCTTCACCTCTTGCTTCCGCCGCAACTGTCCGTACAAAAAGTTCCTCTTCAGTATATGCCATTTATAGTTTTACCTCCTGTTCAGATATTTATTATCCATAGTTTTGTCCCACATTTTTAACAATTTTTCCACCACCATCAGAACCAGGAACATATCTATATCCTTTAGATTCAAATTCTTTAAGTTCATCTGGAGTAGGAGTTCTATTTACAGCAACTCCTCCAGGTTGAACTGCAATATCACCAGTATTCATTTTTCCAATTGCTCGTTCAACTGTTTGGTTTTGTCTTATTCTTTCTCTTTGAGCAGCTGCTTCAGCAGGTGTTTGCTCTATAGTGCTACCAAAAGCATCTTCAGATGGATCTAATGGTTCGGCAGTACCCTCAAAGAAATCATCTTCTTCTTGTGTTGGTTGTATTACACCTTCTGACTCCGAAAATCCTACAGGTTGTTCTTCAGATTGTTCTTGTGGTGGTATAACTTCCTCTTTTGGTCCTGGCAGATCTTTTTTTTCAAACTTGGACTTTGCTGCATTAGGTGCTTTGATTTGAGTATTATTTGATGGATTGCCACTAGTATATCTTTTTACTCTCTTTCCCAGAGTAGTTCCGTTTGTTGATTCTCTGATTTCTCCTGGATAGTTATTACCTAATACTTGAGTGATTACTGGAATCTGACAATCACTATCTAAAAAGAATCCAATAACCCATTCTCCGCCCCAGATACCACTTGATTGATTATTGAGATTTCCGTGCGTTGTTGGCTTTGCAACAATTGCCCAAGGCAGTTCAGAATCCAATACTTCAGTAGCATCATCATTACTAGACATTGGATGCATTCCAGGTATTCTGACCTTTACTCTATCACCGTGTGCATCTTTCCACAAAACACCTTCCCTGTGCTGATTCTGCCCAGGAGGAACCTGACCAAGAAACCACTTATTATTACCGATATCGTATCCGATATTATTTGCCATCTCTAGCTTTTATTAGTATATAGACCATAGGTATCACGAACAAGAGTCATTGATGTATAAGATCTTTTTGTATCATAATGATGACATAGATCTAAAATCATATAATTTCCACTCTCAACAGGATCTGAAACTCCCTGAACTTTTTCGTCTTGTGTAATCACTTCTAGATCACATTTAATGATGTCACCTGCCTTGAGATTTGGATTACAGGGAACTTGTATTTTCACTTGCTGTGTGAATAATAAATTATACCTCATCTGAACTGCACCCTGATAAGAGTTAATGTCACCTTCATTAGATTCTTTGATTTCTGGAGAAAGTGCTCCAACATCTTTTACACTATACAATACTCTCGTATACTTCCTGTCTTTTGGTCTTGGTACTTCTTTCTTCCCCAATGCTTTTTCCAAAGACTCAAGATTAAAATCAATCTCTTCTTCCTTGAATGTTTTTGGATTAAAAACCACTCTACGATTTGAATAAACCCCAGACTTTAGAGCATTAATCAAGTTTTGGTTTTTAATGACACTAAAAGATAGAATCTTAAAATCGGTATTAGTATTAATACTTGATCGTCCATCTTCTCTTTTGTAATAAGTTGCTACTGGTTCTTTATCAATCAAACTATCGATTGCCTTAAAACTATGCCCATCACGAGTTTCATAGAAGAAGAAACCGGGATTTCCATTTTCTGGTGCAGATTTTGATGCCAACATCATAATAACATCAAATGGGGATTTATTGTTACCTATGAAAGGATACTTATTCGATGTCTTATCTACCTGAAGTTTATCAAGTTTGAGAATATTTTTTGCAATAGATTCTACGGCGTCAGTAATATTAGTCCTATTCGAATAGTTCTTTTTGACGTGTGTCTCTTGATTTGTGATGCCAGATTTTGAAACAAGACTTAAAACTATAGATTCACTCTGAGATCGTTGATCGGGATTAACAGATCCATTAACATATAATGGAGTTCTAGAAAAGTCAAGTGTTCCCATTTTTGAGGCAATTTTAAACTTCACTTCTTCCGATCCATCACCAGTGATTGGAAGTGCATTATAAATTCCACCCAATCTTTGTTGCTTATCATATTCTTTATCATATTCTACTGCGCCACCAGTGTCAACAAAAGTCATTACAGCAGTTATATTGGGTGTTAGTACACTTTCATAATAGTCAAAACTCGTAGTCTTTCCATCTAATCGAATCTCTTTACCATTTTTAGTTATTGTAAGTAACTGATAATTTGCTGCGTCTGCTGAACTTGCCATTTTATATTAAGCACTCCATATTGGTGATAGTTGTGGTGAGGTTGATCTCATTTCTCCTCGTGTTTTTAGGGGAATAGGTTTATAAATGTAAGATGTTCTTATTGTATTTACAGGTTGAATAGAAATATTTACCATTTCTTCTTCATCGTCCATATCCTCATACATTGGTTGATTAATAGTATCTAGTTTATTTTTATCAATTAACGGAGAGAACATAGAAAGTGATCCACCTTCACCCATAGGTGCTTCTGCATCTTCAATCCACTTTTTCCAATTTTGATCGGGATTTGGTGGTGGTGGATCACTTTTCTTCCGTTGACTTCCATAATGATAAAAGTTTCCTCTTGGAGAAAACTTAACATCTTCAGATCCCATATTTTTGTATTGACTAGTTCCTTTAAAAGAATCTCTACCATTCAATTTTTTTAGTGCATCTGCTATTTTTCCTTGATTTTCTTTTAAACTCTGAGCAAGTGCTGGTTCATATCTTGCCTTTCCAGTGTATACTGCTTCATATTGACCACTTTGTCTTCCAACATCTCTAATATTATTTGGCCATGCTGGATGTGCAACACGAGTTAATACATTTGCGGCAACACCATATTCATCATCTGTTCCTCTTTGTGCTTCACCACTAACAATATATGCAAGCTCTTTCCAATCATCATCAGTAAGACCTTTTAATCCACCTTCTGGAACTAAGGTTGATATGTTTCCGGCAGGTACGTCACCATCATCTTCATCATCACCCTCATAGGATCTTCTTTCTTCGGAAGTCCATTGCCTTTCAGTGAATTTTTTAGTTTCCTTATTATAAAATCCCTCTTTACCACCTTGTTTAGAAAGAACTATATTTTTACTTTTTTTAGATCCTAAATTAAATGCATTTAGTAATTTTTTTATTAGTGGTTTTAAAGGTCCAGTTTTATCTAACATTTTATCAACTAATCCACCTTTTTTGTTAAGTTGATTGAAACCATCATCAACTCTTTTTCTATCTGCATCGTAATCTGATTTGTCTAATTCACCTGTTAAAAATCCTATGATTAATCTAAAAGTACTTTGAATAGGAGCAAAGAAACTCGTAATTCCATCGATTATTTCCTTACCTTTTTTAAGAATCCCAGGTAGAGCATTAACTACAATTCCTGCAAGCAATAATCCTATAAATTCAAACAGTTTATCGAAAATGTTTCCTCCACCTTCATCTCCAGAAGGTTTAACACTTTTTTTAATATTATCCAGTGAAGATGAAAATGGAGATTCTAATCTTCTTTCCTTTGCTTCGAATTTCTTTTTTTGTTCTTCCCTTTTTTCCAAATCTGTTATTGATGAACTTAATTTCTCTTGTTTTTTGTTGGCATTGATTAAAACACTATGAATGTTTTTTACGTTCAACTTTACTTTTTGAAGTTCTTTAATAGTTGTCTTATTCATTTATTCACATCTCCCATAAAGGATTAAGTTCATTTCTACCACGACTCATTGATTTGTTAGATACTGGAATCGGGAATGTGACTATTTGATTTTGAATGGTTTCATAAGGTTGAACATAATAATATGTGGAAACATTTCCTGTTGGATCTGGATGGGATATTTGTTGTATTTGTGCAACTTTCTCATTGGTTGGCATATTGCCTTTAATTATATCAATTCCTCCACCTTCTCCATCACCAGTTGATGGCAAAATATTTCCGAGTTTAACATTTTTTGCCATTCGGTAGAGAAGTGCTTTATTTCTTGCTCCACCATATTTTGCTCCACCTCTTGCAGTATCAATTTCATAATGCAAGTGAGGTCCTGTAGATGTTCCTCTTCCTGGATCTCCAGCACCACCACCAGTCAAACCAAGAACTTCATTCGCCTTAAATTTTTCTCCAGTTTTCTTATATCTCTTAGTCAAGTGTGCAAATCTAAATTGAACATTGAGAGCAGGAACCCATGCATCAATCATATTTCCATATCCACCATGTAGTGCGGAGTATATTACCTCTCCAGAATGACTCAGAGCCAATGCTGTTCCTGTTGGGGTTCCAACGTCAATTCCTCCATGCAGTCTTCCCCATCTTCTACCATAATGACTTGTAATCGGATAACCAGAAACATTATTTGCATCAGTCGATCCAGCTCCTTCAACATCTCCACCTCCACCTTCAGTGTCTCCGGGTGCACCACTATCACCAGAACCTCTTGTTCCATACATCGTTTCTCTTTCTTCTGAAGTCCATTCTCTTTCAGTAAATTCTCCAGTTTTTTTATCCAGAAATCCTTCCTTTCCACCCTTTTTGGCAAGAACAACATTTTTTCCCTTAACCTGTTTCCTTAACATTCCTGTTAATGGTTTCAATTGTTTAACTATACCTCCAAGTGGTCCCAACTTTTCTGCCATTTGATCAATCAAACCACCATCTGCTTCAAATGATTCGAGTGCTCCATCAACTCTTTTTCTATCTGCATTGTATTTTACCTGATCCAATTCTCCGGTAAAGAATGCCTTTATGAGATTAAATCCACTTTGAATAGGAGTTAAGAAATTAACTATATTATCAATAATTTCTTGAACTTTTTCAACAATTGCAGGAAGACCATTAACAATAACTCCCAAAATAATTACACCAATAAATTCTAATAATTTATCTAATATATTACCATCTTCATTGGGAGATGGAACAGAATCTTTTATATTTTTAAGTGATTTGCCAAAAGGAGAAGCCTCTAATTTCCTTTCTCTCAATGCAAATTTATCTCTACTTACTTGTGTTCTTAAAATTCTTTTATCTTCACTCTGAAGTTTTGCATTCTTCTTATTTCGATTCAATAAGAATTTGTGAATGTTTTTTACATTCATCTTCAGTTGGTTTACTGGTGATAAAGATGTAGATGCCGATTGTATTGATGACCTATCTGAAGTAGATCTGGAATCTGCAGAATAATCTGTATCTTCAAAGGTTCGTCTTTGAATGACATTTACTTCCGAATCTCCACTGGACGATATTATTTGAGATTTTTTAGATAATTTTTTATTGGTTTTATCTTTTACTTTGTCTTTTAATGTGGATTTTATCTTATCTTTTGCAATTTTTTTAGCACCTTGAGCCGCAACTTTCCTTACTCCTTGAGATGCAAATGCTCTTGCTAATCCAGCAATCAATGGTGCTGCCATGTTACTACACCGTTATACCATATAGCATAGGACTCAATTGACGATAAGGATCTGTCATATTTACACTAGAAATCTCTGGAACATCGGTAGCAGAATCACTTGGCAATTGAACTTCTGGTGGTGGCAATTGATTTGTAATCATTGGCAAAGTTGAAATATTAACTCCACCACGACCTCTTTTTCTTGAAGTTAGATTTTGATATACTTTTTGTGTTTTTTGGTTGCTTATGATTGTGCCATCAACATGAGGAACGAACAATTCTGCTGTTTTCATTCCAAGTTGATCACCAACAATGTAGGGCATTCCTGCTTTTACAGGACCACCCATCTTTCTCTTTTCGGGTGCGGATGATTCTGGTTGACCAACTTCTGGAACTAGATTGAATATTTTTTCCTCATATTTTTTTCTAATACCTTTTTCTATTTTTGCTCTACTCATTTCTGGTTGACCACTAATTGATTCACCTTTAAGAGTGGGACCGGAAGATTCTATTTTTGCAGTTTCTGTTTTAATTTCATTATTCATCTCATCTCGCAAATCATACAACTGCTTTCTCTTCATTTTCACTTCTTCGGCAACTTTCATCTTTTCAGGATCCGTAGGATCAGAATATGTGAAACCTCTTCCTCTTTTACTTTTACTTTTTTCTTTACCGGCATTAGGACCACGTACAACTAGTCCGGCATCCTCCATTTTTTTATCCAAAATATCATGTGCCGCATTAAATTTCTGACCACCTGTAATTCCACCTCTAGCCGTTTTAAATAAAGTTTCTCCAGCTTTATAAAGAAGAACACCAGCACCAACAATCAACATTGCTTTCCAGAACAAAGGATTGAGTAATAATGCTAAAAGTGGCATCATTGCCAATTTAATTACGGCAACAGCCGATCCAATTACTCCAATCACACTTCCGATTGCACCAACTAAAGGTATAAGTGCTAGAGCACCAATACCAGCAGCAACCCACTTCCAGTGATCTTTAATCCAGTTAAACCAACCCTCTACTTTTTTCCTATTGTCTTCATCCTTCAACCATTCAAACACTGCATTTGATGCAATACCGAGAACCATTGTTCCGATAAAGTCCATAATTCGACCAAAAATTCCCTTCACCGGAGAAACAATATCATTAGCATTCTTTGCAACAGATTCTCCAAGTCTCTTCGATGACTTTTCCAGCTGACTTTCTTCTCTTTGAAGTTTTCTCTTTGATTGTGCCCTTCTAAGATTATCTTGTCTTCTTCTTTGATCATCTGCTCTTGAAGCAAATGCTTTTGATAATTCTTTTTGTATTTCTACAAGAAGTTTATTTGTTTCTGTAAGTGTTTTTTCTAAATTATCTTGATCACTACCAGGTAATTTTTTCCCTATATTACTTTTTTGTGTCTTTAATATATCCTTTATTTTAGTGATTTTTTCAGTATTTAATGTACGTTTCTTTTCTAATTCTGAAAACTTTTTCTCTAAGTTATTTTTTCCTCCGGTTGCAGTTATTTTTGCACCTACATTTGATTTTTGAGTCTTTAGAATATTAATTATTTTTGCAGTTTTTTCCTCACTTATGGTAAGTCTTTTTTCTACAGCAAATAATTTTTTCTCTAATACACCGATACGGATTATAGCTTTTCTAAAATGTCCTGCTAATTTACCAATGGTTCCGTGAATATTTTTAATGGAACCTTTTAATCCACCATCTTTCCCAAAAATTGCCGATGAGACAGTTTGAACGTTTAATTTTGGTGTCGTACTTGATGGTAGATTTAAATTAGATTCCACTTTGCTGTGCTTTTAGGTTTTCTTCTTCAATATACTGTTGGAGAAGAGCAAGATAAACTTCTCTTTCCCAAGGAATCATATTTTCTAGCTCTGTTAATGAATATTTATGATGCTGTAACAGGGCAAAATTTATCTTGTAGTATGACTCAAGATTGGTATGAGCCATACCTAACTGAAAAAACTTGCCAATCCCTCAAGAACAACTTCTGACTCTACTTTTGTCTTTGGATTTTTTACTACAATAGTATGAGAAAGTTTTGGCATTGTTGTGAAAAACTTTTCAATTTCCTTGAACTGTTTTGTATTCAACTGCTCAATAAATTCATCAAGTTCTTTCTTCGAGTAATCAGATGCTTCCCAACTTTCTTCCGAATTATAAATCATCTCAACACACGATGTAATCATTGAAAGTGACTGACCAACTTCACTGGTCCCATCTGCAGTTTCAAAATTATTTTCTACAAACTGCTCCAATGAAGGATAACGAAGTTTCATCGAAAGATCATTATCGAGTTTGATAATATTCTTATGCCCTTTGGTCTTTTGAACTTTAATCGTATCAATATCGATAGACATTTCTACTTGTGTTTCTTCATCATCTGGACAAGTCACATTAACTTCTACACTTTCACCAACAGATTTGGCACGAACATTCAAGAACAAATACTCAATATCAAAAGTTGCAAGGGATTCTACTTTTACATCATTAGAAATAATGCAATCAGAAAGAATTTGAACGATGGCATTGGTAATCTCGTTCATATCTTCAGATTCCATTGCCATAATCAGAATCTTTTCTTCTCTCACAAGAAAGGGTCTATACTTAATCTTCTTTCCAGTCGAAGGCAATGTCAACTCATAAGTTGGTGTATTAATCTTGGGTAATGGCATAGTATGCGATACAATTCAGGTATGATTATTTAGAAGGTTATCGTGAGATACCTTTTGTTCTATCAGGGAACATTGAATCAAGTTCAGTATATGCTCTAGCAGTATCTCCACCATATCTTTTGAGAAGTGTTTGAAGAGTCAATTCTCTACTTGATCCTCCTCCAGTTTCAGCAACTTCTTGAAGATTTCTGGCAGCGGGAGTAGAAACTGGTGTTGATTTTACTGGACCAGTTGAAGTTGATTTTGTTTGTGATTGTCTGACTGTTTGAGAGTTCGTTGATAATGATTTTAATCTATTCTGATATGCTGCAGATTGTTCGGCAGAAGATTGCGTAACATCCGTAAATTTACCTTGCTGACCTTTAGAAAATCCAGAAATATCTATGGCATATCGATCATAATTAAAACTTACAGAAACTCTCAATATATCTGCACCACCATATGAAATAGGAATGGCACTAACTGTCTTTGGAAATACATTAATAAAAGAATATTTTATTGTATTAGTGTTACCAACATTTCTTTCAAACTTTGTAATTGTTACAGTTTGGCATTTATAAGTATCTGGATATCTCATTCTACGATAATAATTTGAATTCAAAGGATTTGCTTGGTCTACTGCTTCACTACCACTACTAATAAAATCAATCCATCCCTCAAAAAACTTTATACTCTTATAATCAGTATCAACATAAAAAGTAAAATCAAAATCAGTATATAATCTCGTATGTGCAAATTCTTGAGATATGCCCATAAAGTTGTCTTTTACTTCTGCAGTCGCAAGACTAGTTCCCGGCAATGATGCCTCAGAACAGAGAAGTCCTGCATCCCTAGAAATAAAATCCTTATCAACACCTCTTTTACTCAAATAATTTATAAGTTCTTGATTTTGTGCAAAAGTAGAAAGAGACGAAAAGTCTACCTGATAATAATTAGTCTGCGATAAGTTACCAAATAATTTTTTAACGTCTCTCGGTTGTATATTTCTTATAAGGGAACGAGCCACTCTAAATACCTGTAAGATTTGCTTTTATTATTAGTTATTTAGATGTCATATAAGGGAAAATATCAACCATCTTATCCCAAAAAGTACAAGGGTGATCCAACAAATATAATCTATCGTTCTCTCTGGGAGAGAAAGTTTTGTGTATATTGTGATACTAATGAGAATATTTTAGAGTGGGGGAGTGAAGAAGTTGTTGTTCCATATCGTTCACCCATTGATAACAGATACCATAGATACTTCCCAGACTTTTATATCAAGGTAAAGGATAAGAATGGTAAGATTAAAAAAATGATTATTGAGATTAAACCATATAAGCAATGTATAGAACCCAAAGTCCAAAAAAGAAAGACAAAGGGTTATATCTATGAAGTCGTTGAGTATGCCAAGAATCAGGCAAAGTGGAATGCTGCCAAAGAATGGTGTTTAGATCGTGGTTATGAGTTTAAGGTCCTTACGGAATCAGACTTAGGTATTAAGTAATGCCAAGAAAAACTCTAAAACAAAGAAGAAGACCCACAGATGATAATGATAATCGTGTGCGTGGAGTGATTGATAGTTTCGTTGGAGTAGAAACTGCCGATGATATTATGGAAAGTTTGATTGGAGTTTTGTCTGAAGGTGGAAAGATTCCAACTGCAGGAAAATATTACACTTTCTTTTATAATGCCAAAACACCAGGAATACAATATGATCAGTATCCTCTCGTAGGTGTGACTGAAGTATTCTCTTGGGGATTTCGTGGAATCAACTTTCACTGGCGTGATAGAAGACAATATGATTATAATCAAATGTTCAGTGGACTCTATGAAATCTACCCAGAAGAGATGTCTGATGTTATAGAACTTGCTTTTGCTAATGTACGATCTAAATAGTTAGAAAAAGATAAATGGCAGAGAAAAAAGTTTATCGATATCCTTATACATTGATAGCAGAGTCCACGGATTATCTGCAGATAGATGTTGTCAACTATGTGCCGATTGGAAAAGGTAAGACTAATGTTATTACAAGCGAAGTAGGAGACAGAAGAAATCAGGGAAAGAAAAACTCTAAAACAATATTACTCCCAATTCCCTCTAATATTTCTGATACCAATGCTGCCAGATATGGTTCTTCGGAACTGAATAGTATTGCCGGTGCTGCCATCGGTGGTATTAAGTCGGTAATGGAAGCAGGTGGAGCTTTCAGTAAAGGTCCAGATGCTGGTGCGACGGCGGTAATGAACGAACTCGGACAAACTATACAAAGTATAACTAACAAAAGTGGAGGTCTAGGAGGTTTTCAAGGTTTCTTTACCAGACAACTGGCAGCATCTGCAGCAGGAATGTTGGGTGCTAATATCACACCAAATCAACTTCTTGCAAGAACAACAGGTGAGATCTTAAATCCAAATATGGAACTCTTATTTAATGGACCAACTTTGAGATCTTTTAGATTCTCATTTAAAATGACTCCAAGAAGTCAGACGGAGGCAGATGAAATAAAAAATATTATAAGATGTTTCAAGCAAAGTATGGCACCAAAAGTTGGTAGTAGTAATGCGGCAATTAATGAAGCAGGTGCTCAAAATACATTTCTTCGCACACCAAATGTCTTTGAGTTAAGATATCGTCAGGGTCAGGGAGAACATAAGTTCTTAAATAAGTTTAAGCAGTGTTTCCTTGAAAATGTCAGTGTTAACTATACTGCTGATGGAACATATGCAACTTATCCAGACGGAACACCAGTTTCTATGGTTATGGACTTAAGTTTCAAAGAGATTGAACCGGTTTATGATGTTGACTATACAGAGGTCTCAGGATCAGGAGTAGGATACTAAAATGGGATACTTCAGAGAACTACCAGAAGTTGATTATCAATCCTTTCTTTCGGATAGTAATTCATCACAGAACTATCTGAGGGTTAAAAACTTATTCAGAAGAAATAAGTTGCGTGATGACTTGCAAAATGTATTCACTGTCTTTGAGAAATATGAAATTGTAGATGGTGCAAGACCTGATACAGTTGCAGAAGAATTTTATGGTGATTCAGAACTCGATTGGGTTGTTCTGATGACTGCAAATATCACAAGAGTCAGAGATCAATGGCCATTATCAAACCGTGATCTTTATAAGTATTCGGAAAATAAGTATGGTGTAACTGGAATAAACTCAATACATCATTATGAAACAAAAGAAGTAAAAGATGCTCAAGGGAGATTAATTCTTCCAGCAGGTAAAGTTGTTGATTCAAACTTCTCTATTCCAAATCCAAGTAACCCATTAGGAAATCTGAATCCTGTAGATAGTGTAAGTAACTATGAATATGAGGTTAGAAAAAATAATGAAAAATCTTCTATTTACTTACTAAAACCTTCATATCTACAACAGTTCCTTAATGATATGAGAGAAATTATGATTTATGGACGTTCTTCAGAGTACGTTAGTGATACTGTAATCAGAACAGAAAATACAAGGGTCACAAATCCATAAAAAAAAAGAGACCGAAGTCTCTTATTTGAATATTAAACCATAGTAAGTAGCAATAACCAAGAGGGTCAGGCAGACCCTCTCGTAGGTCCATCTCATTTAGTCTGCTGCGAGTGCTGCGAAGTATGAGAGGGTATCATCGTCATCATTAGAAGATGGAGTGATATCGGGATCATTGAATCCACCACTGCTGCTAGACAGGGAGTTCAGTTCTTCCTTCATGGACTGAGGCATAGGATTGCTCTCGCCACGATTCTGTTGACGGAACTCTTCTTCCTCTTCAACAGTTTCTTGATCCTGGAACTTAGGAGTGCCCTTGATACCAAGAACATAATCAAGACGCTTCTTCAGATCATCATAGGACTTGAACTGGTCGGCAGCAACAAACTCTTCCAGAGAGTATTCCTTCTTCCAGATTGCTTCCATAGCATCATCATCGTCAAGCAGTGCATCCTGACGTGCGAACTCAGAAGAGTCATAGTTACGATAACCGGCAACGTTCTTTGCCTTCAGTTTGAAGTTAGCACCTTGCCAGAAGTCGAACGGATCGATTGCTTCCTCGTCTTCAAACTCGGGTTGCATTGCGGCAGTGATCTTGTCAAAGATCTTCTTACCGAACTTGTACAACATGACCTTACCTTCATTCTGAGGATTGGCAGGGTCTTTGACCACATAGATGTTAGTAATGTAAGTCAGTTTGCGTTTCTGCTTACGTGCGGCATCCTTACCAGCATCGGTGCCGTTGTTCCACAGCATCGTGTTGTATTCAGACACAGGATCCTTCTGACCCAGAGTGGTCAGAGAGTTCTCAATGTACCATCCACCAGGACCCTGGAAGGCATGGGAATACAGTTTGACAAAAGGAAGGTCTTCACCTTCAGGAGCAGGCAAGAAACGAATAACGGCATAACCGTTACCACCTTTGTCTACTTCCAGTTTCCACAGACGATCATCGCCTGAACTACCTGCATTATTCATTTTTTCGACTTCCTTGACCAGTTTTTGGGTCAGGGAGCCAAGTTTGGATTGCTTTTTAAGGTCTGCGAAGCTCATTTGGATTACCTTAGATTAGTTTGGATTCGTTGGATTTACTTGGATAGTATAACAGTGGTCGTCTCAAGTGTCAATATAATCCTTGAGAGATTTGATTGTAGCACTCATACTATTGAATAAGAATTGCATATCAGTCTCTGGTGGGAAACCCATCATTGCGACTGATTTGCGAAGGTTCTCTTTCATTTCGACCGCTTGTGGGTCATCTGAAAGAGAGAGTCTAGTATACATCACTCGCTGCTTTTCCAGCAAGACTGTCAGCAAATCAACGTGTTCAATTTTTTCTTCACGGGACATTGAACCGAAAGTCAAAAGACTTCCATAGATTTTTTCTTGCATTCTATTAATCTCATTCAATTCTTCTTGAATGATTTCGGATTCGAAAAACTCACTCATCTAATATTTCCCGTAAAATCTTTTTAAATTTGAATACGTCAATATTTAGGAAAGGATTATACTTTTGAATTTTCAAACTGACGGTTTCCCACACAGGATCAGTCAGTTTCTTATCAAACCTTTTCCTAAACGAAAAGATCCTATCATAGATGACCATCGTCTCAAGACTTACGTTTCCACCAAGGAATTTTTTTAATAGGATTGGGTGTCCTTTCGAACAATCGAATAGACTCTCTAATTCGTTGTTCGAGAGTAATTCGTTGCTTTGTTCTTTGAACAAGTAAGTCGAACTCTGTTTCCTCTTTTTCCAATCGGAGTAAGTTCTTTCTCCAGAATTGATAATTTCTCCGATCCATAGGTTTTGTGGGTTATCGGCGGCAGTAAAATTAGATACAAGAAAATCTATGATTTCTTCATCAGAGTATTTACGTGAAGTTTTTTCGAACCAGTATTTATCGCGTCGTTTATTAAATGACGACATACTGGCACGGGTCTTCGCACCATACTTAAAGAAATCATATTTTGGATTAGTAAAATGATTCTTTAATGAAAGATAATGTTGGTAGGTTTCAAAGGGACTCACTTTCAGCATCGACTAACTCAAGATCTTCAATACAATCAACTGTGACTTCATGGTCGGCAATACGATACCAATATTTCATAATTCCTAGAGTATCTTCATATTCACCAAGATACTCAATATCATCACATTTGTTCTCACGCAACCATGCTTGTAGTCGATGGTGCATGAGTTCATCACGAGAAATCATAGTGGTAGTTTTGCTCTCGAAGTTCGTTTCATAAAGTTAAGTCTCGTAGCATCCCACTTCAGTTTTTCTTTCAGTGGTTTGGATACAAGTTTCGTTACCGATTCCACCTCAAGTTCATTGAGTTCGCAATAGTGTACGATTGCATCAATGTAATTGATTTTTTCTTCGGCAACAATTTTCTCAATTTCAATCGCAAACTTAGAAGGTGTTAGAAATTTACTTTGAATTGCTTGTTCTAGTTCTTTATTCGGTTCCATAGAGTTCCAGTTTATCTCTAACAAACTTTCTAATATATTCGGTAAGAAGTTTGATGTACTTTGATTTGTCTCGTTCTTCATAGACGACGCATTCTCCATTTTCACAAGCCATAATGATTACAAGTTTTTTGACTGAAATACCAGTCAGTTCGTACAGCATACAACCATATGCCATGCACTGTACAAAATAGTGTTCGATCCACTCTCGTGGTTTTGGTTTCTTTGAAGTTTTAAAGTCAATTATTGCTAACTCACCCTCGTATTCTGCAATACAATCGACGGTTCCAGCAATACCTAACTGCTTACTATATAGGGAACCTTCTAGGGCATGAATATTATTTATATTCTTGAGTTTATTTTTAGAAATCTTGAAGAGAAAATCGGAAATTGGTTGAACCTTTGGAAGTTCTTCATTCTTTAAAAAATGCTCAGTGAGAGTATGCATATCCGTACCACGACTTGTGGCAGCCTTTGTGATACGATCTGCCTCTTCATTGCCAACCTTTTTTCTCCAATTAACAAAGATTTCTTTATTAAAATGACTGGTCACAGAAGTGATGGAGACCAGTCGAAGGAGTTCATTTTCGTCGGGGACAGAGTAATATCTCACCCCATCAATAGTCTCCCTCTCAAGTTGAGGGAGACTAATATCAATATGATTAAACATTAAAAACCTGATTCCATTTTTGCAGTGAGATATTCTTTGACAAGACCGGAACGAACAATATCATCAATCCCAAATTCGATTATATCAAAAGATGGCATTTTACGCAAGACGTTCATAAAGTCTACGATACCATTTCTTTCATTTGCCTTGTTCAGATCAGACTGACGTGCATCGCCACAGAAGCAAATACGTGTATTTTCACCAACACGAGTGATAATACTATCAAGTTCGTGGAAGTTGAGATTCTGGAATTCATCAACAATTACAATCGCATTATCAAGTGTAGTTCCACGAAGAAAAGAAGTGGACCAGAACTTAATTGTTTCCTGTGCCTTGAGATTACCATAGAGCATCTCAAAGTCTGCATCACTAGGCATCTGGAACATATACTTCACCATATTTTTATATGGAATCTGATAGATGTCTGCCTTATCCTCATGAGAACCAGGAAGAAAACCAATTTCTCTGGTTGCTACAAGAGAACGAACAAGATAGATTCTCTCATAAGGAGTGTTTTCATTTAACACATCTCGTAGTGCATTGAACAGGGTAATAAAAGTTTTACCAGTTCCTGCACAACCATATGCAATTAAGTGCTTGCCTTCCTTATACGAATCAAACAATTGTTTTTGATTGTCCGTAAGTGGATCGATATCCACCAAGTAACTAGAACTCAGTGGTTTCTTTCTTTTCATCTGCTTCGTGGTCAGTCCAACTCCAATAGGTTGCTCTGTTGCAGATGCTCTTTTCCGTCTTGCCATATTAAAGCTTCTTGATATTTGAACCAGGAACTGATGCTGCTTTTCCAAGCACATCATTCCAACCAGGATTTTTTGCAATTAGTTTATTCTGCCAGTCACCAACCTCTCCCGGCATTGGGCAGGTTGATGGGTCAGACCAATCTCGTGTCCAATCTGGATTATCCTCTTTCCATTGATCCCATTCGTGGACACTCATCACCACTTCTTTTTGCTCACCAGTCTTTGTATTGACTACAGGATATGTTGACATTGTTAAAAATCCAAGATAAAAATATTTAGACCCACTCCAGTGCTTCTGCACAAGTCGGGAATTGTTCCACAAAAATCTTTTTACATGCCTCTGCAATCTCCATGTGTTCTTTTTGGGTGCCATTGGCAGACCTAAGTGTGATGTAATGTGCCCACGATCGGACAGACCCCGACATATAAAGACGAGTAGGAGTTGCCAGTGGAAGCACAAAACGCGAACATTCCTTTGCAATTCCGGCATCAAGCATAGATTGATATAAGACCATTGCCTCATCAAAGTGACGACGAATCTTGATTTCAAACTCCTGCTTCACAAAGGGATCAATATCATCAATAGAGTTTTGACGATTCTTGGTGTCCTGACGACGAAGGTCAAACATCGGAATCGTATCACCAAGAAGTGAAGAATCGGCATACCTCTGTGAGAACTCTTGATATGTGAAACTACGATGGCGCAGTATCTGAGCTGCCAGACCTCGTGTAGTCTCAATCTCAAGAGTCATAAATGCTTGCTCAAACACAGACCAGTGGTTGTGCTTAATACAATAACCCAGCAGTTTTGCATAATTTTCATTAGTCTGATTTTTTGGATTCGACACTCTGGCAACATATGCCATTGTCTTCTCTGCATCAGGAGTGACGCTTACCAGTTTTACACTCATTTACCAAATCCTTTGTAATTTTGTTTTTCCATTTCTGCAATCTGTTCCTTTACAGAAGATAGAGCTTCTTTCATCTCCACAATACGTTCTTCACTATAAAGGTGATCTTGTGCGATTAACCTCTCAAGTAATCTGGAAAGTTTTTTAATTTTCTTTACTTTAATCCGGGTATCCATCGTCATCATTAAATACTTCATCATAGTCCCCATAATGTGGGGGGTCGTCAAAATTTTCTTGCTTATTTACATAGGCACCAGGATCAGAATATACCTCCGCCTTCAATGAATCGACAAGTAATTCAAGATTTCTGACAATGAGTTTTAATCGGTCTTTCTCCATAATACTGTGCTGTTTCACCACATTATAACATAAAAAAAGAGGGGATCAACCCCCCTGTGTTTATTTGGAAAGAACTTTGATCTCTCCATATATCAGTGAAAGAAATGCTACAGAACTTAGGGATACGATCCCAGCGATTTGTAGTGCTTCCATCTCACTTTACATACGAGCGACCACGATAGCAAAAAGTACCATGTACTTCATCACCATCCTGCTTGCAGGTATACTCAACACCACGATATGCAGTGTTAGCAATTTGCGCATCGTGAAGAGCAGATGCCTTCTCGATTTGCTTCTTGATGAGATTTAAGGTGTTCATTTGTCTTACTC